>Ga0154020_10000397_pt1 | contig 52693 bp, 43 predicted proteins | sample Klosneuvirus_201_FD_109709 | JGI IMG/M metagenome (GOLD analysis project Ga0154020, IMG submission 109709) | Active sludge microbial communities from wastewater, Klosterneuburg, Austria - Klosneuvirus_20160825_MG | ecosystem: Engineered > WWTP > Aerobic digester > Activated sludge | place... | reverse complement strand
TTTTGAAAATAGAATTTATCTGAACGCTTTGCTGATAAAAAATCTGATACCGGATGCAGTAGTAGGAGCACAGGCTTCCAATCTGATTTGCGTTGCGCCGAGATTTGAAACCAAAACGATTGAAGTGTCATTACCACTCACTTTGCAGCGGTTTCGTTACCCTTACCTGGGACTTGCTTTTCGTTTCAGAACCTTTGTATTGGGTGTAGACAATGTGATTCCTTTTATAGTGCCATCAAACACAAGTAATTTTGGTGTGTATTTTAAGCTGGGCCTTTCACTTTTTAAAAATCAGGCCTGCAACACTAAAAAGATAGCTGTGGATGATTGTCGCCCTGGTTTAAAAAAGAAAAAGACTTCGAAAAGAGTAAAGCAGGGCAATAATATCAAAAAGAAAACAAGCCTGAAAAAAAGAATAATTACCTGGCTTTAGCCGGGCCTCTTTTCATAAATACCGATACAATAAAAGCGCCGCTGATGCCAATAAATAAATACGATACAAGCTTTCCGGTTGTGGCTTTAAAGGCTGATTCACCCGCACTTTTAATCTGCTCTTCTATTATGGTGGCGTATTTATCGGCTGAGATATTTTTCTGTGTTTTCAGGAAGTTCAAAAAGTTGTCGCTGTTGTAGTATGTCTTTGCAAGTTCCTGGCCATACATGGAAAACTCTATGTAATGGTAAACACTTATAAGAATAACGGCAACAGCCAGTAAACTCAGGCACAAACGAAAGGCTTCTCTGCCGGCTAATAATCCGTTAGATTCCTCTTTGCGTACTGCTTTTAGTAAAAGAAAATAAAAAGGAAGGATAAAAAATACAGCCGTGATGTTGGAATAGAAATACCCGAACTTTGTAAGAGCGTTTCCGGATAGAAGGATGTAAACTTTAAAAACAATAACAATGGCCGCATAAACAAGGCCGTACAAAAGCGCTTTTTTGTTCATGTTTAGCCGTTCATGCTAATAAGAAATTCCTCATTTGTTTGGCTGCGGCGCAAACGGTCGAGTAAAAACTCCATGGCTTCTTGTGGATTCATATCACCCAGATGTTTACGTAATACCCACAGTCGGGTTAAAGTATCCTTATCAAGCAACAGATCATCACGGCGGGTTGATGAGGCCAGAAGATCGATAGCGGGATAAATTCTGCGGTTAGATAATTTACGGTCAAGCTGCAGTTCCATGTTTCCGGTTCCTTTAAATTCTTCGAAGATCACCTCGTCCATTTTTGAACCGGTTTCTGTAAGTGCTGTAGCAAGTATGGTTAATGAACCTCCGTTCTCAACCTTACGGGCTGCACCAAAAAAGCGTTTTGGTTTGTGCAGGGCATTGGCATCCACACCGCCGGTGAGCACTTTTCCGCTGGCCGGAGAAACGGTGTTGTAGGCACGAGCCAAACGGGTAATACTATCAAGTAAAATAACCACATCGTGACCACATTCCACCATACGTTTTGCTTTTTCAAGTACAATGTTGGCAATCTTTACGTGTTTTTCAGCAGGTTCATCAAAGGTGCTGGAGATTACTTCGGCTTTTACGCTGCGGGCCATGTCGGTAACCTCTTCAGGGCGCTCATCAATAAGCAGAATGATGAGGTAGATCTCCGGGTGATTGTAGGCGATAGCATTGGCCACATCTTTCAACAATACCGTTTTACCGGTTTTTGGTTGAGCCACAATTAAGCCACGTTGTCCTTTTCCAATAGGAGAAAACAGATCCATTACACGAGTACTCATGTTTTCCTGTGGATGTCCGGTCAATTTTATTTTTTCGTACGGGAAGAGGGGAGTGAGGTAATCAAAAATAACACGGTCGCGCACAAATGAAGGATCGCGTCCGTTGATCTGTTCCACTTTAATGAGTGGAAAATATTTTTCACCTTCTTTTGGAGGGCGAACACCACCTTTAACTACATCCCCGGCTTTGAGGCCGAATAATTTGATCTGAGATTGTGAAACATAAACATCATCCGGTGAATTAAGGTAGTCGTAATCGGCACTACGTAAAAAGCCATAGCCGTCCGACATTACTTCCAGAACACCTGTAACAAACACGATGTTGTCGAAATTATAATGCACTTTTTCAGGCCGTTTTACCTGTTCGTTCCCTTCTTTGGGTTCAGTGCCAGACGTTTGATCTTCCTGGTTGTTTTGATCGTCCTGTGTGTTTTGATCGTCCTGCCTGTTTTGACCTTCCGGACTCGCGGGGGCTTTGGAAGTTTCGCTGCCGCTTTCCTGCACTACTTCTGCAGGAGTTTCAGGAGTCAATTCTTCATCTGTGTTCTGAGACATCACTTCGTGAACAGGCTCTTCCTGCATGGGTTCGAGTTTAACCCGTCTTGGGCGTTTTTCCTTCATTTCTCTGGTTGGTTTTTCAGAAAATTTACTTACAACTTGTTTGGCCAGGTTAGGGTCAGCAGTCTGGGCATCAATGATCTTGAGGATCAAATCCCCTTTCGCAAGGCCTTTGGATTCAACAAAAAGGGCTTTGGCAATCTCTTTTAGCTCAGGCAAAGGCCTGTTGCTAAGTCCCATGACTTCAAACATAAATACGGTATTGGTTATGATAGAAAATGTTAATTGAGTTTGGTGAAAACAGGTCGCAGGAATAAAAGCGAAGCCTGATTGAACTATGCAATATTAAGCAAAATTACTCTGAACCAAAAAAATAATTTCGTCGAATATCCGGCATCTTAAGCCGGCTCTTAAATAAAAGCGCAAAGTACAGCTCCCATAATGGCAAAACTAAGGATCCAGTACCCACTATTAACAGCAATGTATTTTACGTTCTTGTGTTCAAACAAGGCGTTGATAGCCACTAAGGGCAGTGCTATAAATAAACCGGCAATGGTGCCGTGAAAAGCCCCGTGTTTAAGCGTGCGGTAACTATCACCGTACTGATCCATGATGGTTTTGTACAAAGCTCCGGCCTCTGTACTTGGGTCGTGTATAGGTTGTAGAAAAAACAAGGATCTTATATGTACCTGATGAATGACTAGGGTCTGAAGTAGTAGTGCCAGCATGAGGCTAAACAAGTAAGTCATACCAAAAATGAGGGCCATATTGGCTTTTTTACCATCTTCTTCGGTTAAACCAGTCGCTTTCATCCAGGTGGTTCCGAATACTTTTGGGTGGTACCAGATAAAACCAATGAAAAGTGGAATTAACGCAGCAACAAATAAGATAACTATGTTCATGTTTTAAGTTTTAGTAAAAATAGAAAAACAAAACACATACTAGTTGCAGAGGCAATTGTTTTTTCAGAGCAATAATGCTATGGATTATAGCAAGACATTGCTACAGGTTGAAGTAATTTTGGATTATGGAACGGTTAGCGCATTTGCTTAATCAAATTGAAAAGGTGTCTTTCACTGAAAAGTGGGCCTGTGTTGAGCAGCTTGATAATGCCTTGCAGGATGTGCTGTTTTATCTGGATGCCGTCGATCACAAAGCTTCAGGTGAATTAATAGAACTCAAATCCTGTTCCTGGGTTTTGCATGAGCGATATCATATGGACAATGAGGAGCAAATGAAATGGACCTTTCACCACACCAAACATAAGATCGTCAGGAGTTGCAGAAACATATTGGAAAGAGCAAACCTTAGAACAACTAATACAACAACTGCACAGCACACAAATCCAGCTTACCTTACTGATGTGATTGCCCAGGATTGAGTTATATTTTAGGTCCGCTTAATTGGTACTTTATACCTGGATGCATTACCGGGTTCGAAGGGCATTCATATCTTAAAATTTCAATGTGGCAAGGATTTTTATTCCGGATGAGCTCATTTTGAGAATACAAAAGTGGTGAGAGCCTGAACCTAAGTTTTTGATTTTAGCTTTTGCAAATGAAGACAATAGGTTGAAGCTTCATTTAAGCCAATTGCTTTGGAAGGATAAACTTAACTGTTTAAGTGTAAAACAAAAAAGCCAACCCCGAGGCTGGCTTTTTTTATTTCTGTGTGGTCGCGAAGGGATTCAAACCCCTAACCTTCTGATCCGTAGTCAGATGCTCTATTCAGTTGAGCTACGCAACCCATTGTCCTCCGAAGTCTTGGCGAAGGAGGACTTTGTCTCTCTCCATCTGCCTCAGTCGTACTGACATAAATTGAGCCGCAAATATACGGTTTTTTTGTAATTTGCAAGTCATTTTTAAGTCCCCTTTATGCAAAAAATCATCGAATCGGCCTGGCAAAACCGCGACTTGCTTCACGATAAATCAGTAATTAAAACCATTAATGAGGTGATTGAATTGCTCGACATAGGACAACTTCGTGTTGCAGAGCCACAAGGAGATGGGACTTGGAAAGTGAACGATTGGGTTAAAAAAGCAGTAATTCTGTATTTCCCAACCCGCAAAATGAATACCATAGAAGTTGGTCCTCTGGAATTTCACGATAAAATGGCGCTTAAAACCAATTACGCCAAACTGGGCGTACGTGTGGTGCCCCATGCCATTGCGCGTTACGGTGCCTTTCTCGCCAGTGGTGTTATCATGATGCCATCTTATGTGAACATTGGTGCCTATGTGGATTCCGGTACAATGGTCGACACCTGGGCTACGGTTGGAAGTTGTGCGCAAATCGGAAAAAATGTACACTTGAGTGGTGGCGTTGGCATAGGTGGAGTGCTTGAGCCGGTGCAGGCAGCGCCTGTTATAATTGAAGATAATTGTTTCGTGGGATCACGATGTATTGTTGTTGAAGGGGTTCGTGTGGGTAAAGAAGCTGTGCTCGGCGCCAACGTGGTGTTAACCATGTCAACAAAAATAATTGATGTTACGGGAGAAAAGCCGGTTGAGCACAAAGGTTTTGTACCTGAACGCAGTGTTGTGATTCCCGGATCCTATACCAAACAATTTCCTGCCGGAGAATATCAGGTACCCTGTGCGCTTATTATCGGGAAACGCAAAGCCAGCACCGATCTTAAAACATCTTTGAATGATGCGTTAAGAGAAAATAACGTGGCAGTTTAGGATTTTGGGACGTTTTGCTGTGCAAGCAATTGCAGGTCATGAATCAGTTTTAATACAAATTCCAACTGTTGTTCCCTGCTTAGTTCACTGTTATCAAGCACCACGGCATCCTCTGCTTGTATCAAAGGATTTTCTTTTCTGTTCAGGTCTTCCTGATCGCGCACATACAAATTGTGTTTTATTTCTTCTAAAGTAAAGTACTGCCCTTTACTGCTATACTCGTCCGCTCTTCTGCGTGCTCTTACTTCGGGGTCGGCGGTCATGAACAATTTCAATTCTGCTTTTGGAAACACATTGGTGCCAATGTCGCGCCCATCCATAACCACACCCTTGCGTTTGCCCATCTGCCTTTGCAGCACAACCATTTTTTCACGCACTTCTTTTATAGTACTTACTTTAGACACCACTGAACTTACCGGCATTAACCGGATTTCATGTTCAACATTTTCGCCATTCAAAGTAATATCGGAATGGTGTGTCTCGGGATTGTTAACAAAACCCAATTCTATCTGTGGTAAAGCCTGGATTAATGCTTCTGTATTGATGTTTTTGTCCGTATCTATCCATTCTCTCCTTAAAGCGTAAAGGGTTACTGCCCTGTACATGGCACCTGTATCAATGTATTTGTAATTGAGTTTATGCGCCAAAGCCTTGGCCAGAGTGCTTTTCCCGCAACTGCTGAATCCGTCGATAGCAATGGTAATGTTCTGCATTGTGCTAAATTAACAAAACAAAATGCAGGAAATAAGCCCCTCCTTTTTATTTTAAAATTTTATTAAAAAGGCCTCGTATCCATGTCAATAACACTAAATTTGCCCTTTAATTAAAAGATAGCATGATCAAAGCTGACGTACTGTTAGGCCTGCAATGGGGCGATGAAGGAAAAGGAAAAATCGTGGATGTACTTACTCCTGACTATGATATTATCGCGCGATTTCAGGGAGGACCAAATGCAGGACATACCCTTGAGTTCAATGGGATCAAACACGTGCTACACACCATCCCAAGTGGCATCTTCCACCCAACTGCTATCAATGTAGTGGGCAATGGTGTGGTAATTGACCCGGTAATCTTTCGCAAAGAAATTGAAGCCTTACAAAAATTAGGCGTTGATGTGCAAAGCAAATTGCTAATCAGTAAACGCGCTCACCTTATTTTACCGACTCACCGTTTGATTGATGCGGCGAGCGAAGCCTCCAAAGGGAAAAACAAAATTGGTTCTACACTCAAGGGCATAGGTCCAACCTACATGGACAAAACCGGACGCAACGGACTTCGTGTTGGAGACATAGAAACGTATGAGTTCATGGAAAAATACTCAGCCCTTGTTGAGAAACACAAACAACTCCTGTCTTTCCATCAATACGAATACAATCTTTCGGAACTGGAGCCAACTTGGTTTGAAGCCATAGAGTTTTTAAAACAATTGCAGTTTGTTGAAACCGAACATTACCTGAACACCGCTATTAAAAACGGGAAGCGTGTTTTGGCCGAAGGCGCACAAGGCAGTTTGCTAGACATCGATTTCGGCTCCTATCCATTTGTGACCAGCAGCAACACGATTTGTGCCGGGGCTTGCAACGGTTTAGGCATTGCACCTAACCGCATTGGAAAAGTGATCGGTATTTTTAAAGCTTATTGTACACGGGTTGGGAGTGGTCCGTTTCCTACCGAACTGGACAATGAAACCGGCGAAAAGATGCGTCAGATTGGTCGTGAGTTTGGCAGTACAACCGGCCGCGCCCGAAGAACAGGCTGGCTCGATCTTCCTGCATTAAAATATGCTGTTATGGTGAATGGGGTTACCGAACTCATGATGATGAAAGCCGATGTGCTAAGTGATTTTCAAACCATTGAAGTGTGTACCCATTACAGTTACCGCGGAAAAACCATTGACTATCTTCCCTACAACATCGATCCGGCCTATCTTAAACCAATTACTGTAAAACTCAAGGGCTGGAATAAAGACCTTACTCAGATTGATAACAAATCTAAATTCCCGCAAGAATTAAACGATTATATACGGTTTATTGAAACAGCGGTGGAAACACCAATTTCAATTGTTTCTGTTGGTCCTGACAGGACACAAACCATACGCATGTAATTTAGAACCGGAATTCCTAAGATACGGATTTGGTCCGGTACGATCTCCAGATCATAAAAATGCCTAGCGCTACAAACGGTAGGCTTAGGATTTGCCCCATGTTAATTGGTAAAGCGCCTTCAAAAGCCACCTGGTTTTCTTTTATCATTTCATCCAAAAAACGCTCAACAAACAAAAGCACACACAATAATCCAAACATAAATCCAGGGCCAAAGCTGTTGCGTTTGTTTTTCCAGAGCCAGTACATGAGTACAAACAAAACTAAACAGTACAAGGCTTCGTACAATTGTGCCGGGTGACGAGGTAAATTATCCTCGCTTTCAAAAACAAAAGCCCAGGGCACTGTGGTAACTGTACCAATAATCTCGCTGTTGATGAGGTTGCCGATGCGGATAAACATGGCTGCCATGGGCACCACCACAACAAGTCTGTCAAAAAGCCAGAGTAGGTTCTCTTTTTCTTTTCTGCAATACAAAAGCATGGCAAGAATAATTCCAATGGCACCACCATGACTGGCCAAGCCGCCTTCGTATACCTTAAGTATGTTAATTGGGTGTGATAAATACCCTTCGTTGATAAGCAAACCCTGCGCATTGTATTCATCAAACCAGGGGCCATAGAACAAACAATGCCCGAGTCGGGCACCGATAATGGTACCTAAAATAATGTAAAGTGTTAAGGTGTCTAATGCTTTTTCAGTTCTGCCTTCCGTTTTGTAAATGCGGTTCATAATAAAATGAGAACAGATGAAGGCAAGAGCCCACATGAGGCCATACCAGCGCACGGGCCAGTCGATACCGGGAATGGTAAAAAGTTCGGGAGACGGATTCCAGTGTATATAGGCGTTCAGCATAGCTGACAAAAGTAAATATTTATTCCAATTAATATCTATTTTTGCGCCCATGATCAACGTGGCACTATTTGCTAGTGGAGAAGGCACCAATGCAGAGAACCTGATTAAGCACTTTGCGAAAGATTCCCGCATCCGCATAAAACTTATCATAACCAACAACGCTGAGGCCGGAGTTGTGGCCAAAGCGAACCAGTACAACAAAACGGTTCAGATAGTCAGTCGGGAATCATTAGAAAAGTACAGCAATCAATTGGTGGAGTTTCTTCAGGTGGAAAAGATAGACCTTATTGTATTGGCCGGGTTTTTACTCAAATTGCCGGTTGAATTTATTCGCGCATTTCCGAACCGTATCATTAATATTCATCCTTCATTGCTTCCAAAATTTGGAGGGAAGGGTATGTATGGCAAGCGCGTGCATGAAGCGGTATTAGCCAATAAGGAAAAAACAAGCGGGGTAACAGTACATTATGTGAATGAGGCTTATGATGAAGGTGAAATAATTTTACAAGCATCGTGTCCGGTGACTGAAACTGACACCATTGATAGCTTAAGCGCCAAGATCCGGATTCTTGAGTTTGAGTGCTTGCCGAAAGCGATTGAAAAATTTTTGTGAGTTAATCTTTTCTTTCAATTACCGTCCAGGCTTCCGGTTTTGCATTAAATAAGATTTTTGTTGCTGCCCACACTGCAGCAAACAACTCAGATTCTCTGTATGCATTGAGGTCGGCTTCCTCATCCCAAATGCTGAACGTAAAAAACAAAGTGGGATTTTTTACGTCCTGTAATAATTCAACATGATGACAGCCTTTACGTGCTTTAATTTTGGAGCAGGAGTTTTTGAAGATAAGTTTAAACTCCTCTACTTTGTCCGGATGAAATTCCATTTTAACAATGCGCTTAATCATGTATTTCAATCATTAGGTTAAAATCAAAGGCCATACCCAGTTCCTTAGGGCACAACAAACTATAGGCGCTGCCACCGTTTATGGCTACTTCAAGGTAATCTGAACTATTAAAAAACACCACGATGGCGCCGTGTTTAACGTCGTCATAGGTTTGGCTAATCTTGCTAATTCGTCTTCCCGGTAAGGTGATGGAAAAATTTTTACCGGCAACGGCTTTTTCAAACGTGTCTTTTTTTAGATTGGTGATAAGGTTGCCGAAGTCATCTACATAAATGGCTTTCCCCCTGAGAATATTTCCCTGAAGGTAACTTTCGAAACGGGTGGCCCTGTAATAATCCTCCGTGAGGCTGGCAATATCTTCAAGGGCTTTGTTCTCTAACAGATGCACAGCTGCATCTACAAATACATCTTTCATAAAAAAATGGCGTTTGTGTTCTCCGCTATAGTAGATTTGGTAAGTCTTTTCGTTGAATTCCGCATCTATTAGACTGAACAAACCATTGTCGGGGCTTAAAATGTATTGGTTTTTGTATTTTGTGATAAGGTACCTGGAGTTATCAATTTCCCTTTGGTTGTTGAGCATACTTTTTTCCTGAACAAATTTTATGCCTACAAGGTGAATGCTGTTTTCAGGAAAATGGGGCAGGGCATTTCTAAGCACGTATGCTGCATCAGAAATATTATTATTACGAATTTCACAACTCAAATCAATAATTTGTAATGTTCTCACCTTCGAGATTAAACCGGCTTTCACGATGGCCAAATAATGGTCGCGGTAGCCAAGGTCGGTGGTGAGGGTAACTATGCTCATGCTGTTCAAAAATAAATATTATTTATCCCGCTATTTTTTCTAAACTTCAGGATAGATTAACAGGTTTATAAACATTATTTCCGCAGCGCAAGCCAAAACATGACTGAAAAACTCTTTACCCTTGATAGTGTTGATCCGGTGGATATTTACGGTATTAACGACATCAAATTAAACATCATCAAAAAACATTTCCCTAAACTTAAACTAATCGCACGAGGGTATTCCCTGAAGGTTATGGGAGAAACCAAAGAAATAGAATACTTTGAAAAGAAGCTTGACTTGCTTTTGGAGCACTACCATAAAACGGGATTATTGACGGATACTGTTATTGAGCGTCTACTCGGACAAACGGGCGATAACCTCATTGAATCTAAGGAGGATGTAGCAGGGACTGATATTATTGTGTTTGGCAATAATGGTCTTGTGATTAAAGCCAGAACCGAGAACCAAAAAAAGATGGTGAGTGCTTTGATAAAAAACGACATGTTGTTTGCCATTGGTCCTGCAGGAACCGGGAAAACCTACACAGCGGTTGCTTTAGCGGTAAAAGCCCTCAAAAACAAGGAGGTAAAACGCATCATTCTTACCCGCCCGGCTGTTGAGGCAGGAGAAAACCTTGGCTTTTTGCCCGGAGACCTGAAAGAGAAGTTGGATCCCTACATGCAACCCTTATACGATGCCCTTTCAGATATGGTACCTAATGATAAACTTAATCAATACATCGAAAACCGTGTAATTCAAATAGCTCCTTTAGCCTTTATGCGTGGACGGACCTTAGATAATGCGTTTGTAATTCTGGATGAAGCACAAAACACTACCGAAAGCCAGATGAAAATGTTTTTAACCCGCATGGGAGCAAACGCCAAATTTATTGTTACGGGAGACGTTACCCAAGTGGACCTGCCCAGCAAACAACCCAGTGGTTTATTACAGGCGGTACGATTGCTTAAGAAAGTTGAGGGCATTGCCATGATAGAACTCGACAATACGGATGTAATTCGTCACAAATTGGTGAGAAGTATCATTGAAAAATACGAAAGCAAGTAGCCCGGTTTAGTAACTTAAGTCTATTCCTTTACTATTTTTTTATGGACAACATTGATATCGTCTGTGATCCTTAAAATGTATGTGCCTGATGCAAAGGCACCGGCATAAAACTCATGTTCACCACCTTTCACAGTTTCGGAGAATAGTTTTCTTCCTGAGAGGTCAAAAAGTTCAATCGTGTATTTCTTCACGCTCGGCACTAAAGGATTTAGTATGAAACTGGAATGAAATGGATTAGGGTACACTTCAAAACGGTTTTCTTTAAAGGGAGTGGTTTCGTTTATGCCCACCAAAACAATAGAAATGCTTTGCGTGAAAGGAGAAAGCGAACGGGAAAACTTAATACTGTCTGCACTGAACCAGTGCGTGCAAGTTAAACTCCAGGTATTTGTTGGATGGTTTGAAATGGTTACAGGAAGTCGGACTGCGATCGAATCAGTGCTAATACTTGCATGAGAACATTTCGGTGAAGCAAAATGCATGCCTGCTTTTCCGCTCACATTGGTGTTGCTGCCGGCACTCAGCACAAGTTCTGTTGGACTTAATCCGTAGGTGTTTGCGTCAAGCGCCCGAACTTTGATATCTGGCGAGGTGTTCCATTTTACTGCACCTGAAGTTAAGTTGGTATCTGATTCTGCCCAGGTAAAAAAGATGAATCGTTCGTCAGGAGTTCTTGAGAGTTGAATACGGCTGTAATTCGTTGTTCCTCCGGCATAGGGATTTTGATTGTAACCAGGTTGCCATGGGTTGGTGCCTGGTGCTTCTGAAGCCAGAGAATCAATTATACCAAACTCCCAGTCCTGATTTTGCGAAAGAATAAAATCAAACACGTAGGGTCTTTTTCCCGGTGTGTGAGGCCAATTGTAACCTTCTGTTCCATTGTTGCGAGGATAATATACTGAGTCTACCATGTTTGTAGCGGCACCGTATAACACACAGGCGATGTGCAGTTTCCCGTTTTTGTCAACAATAACATCCCACCCTTCCTGGTTAGCCATGTTTGGGATTACCTGTGTTCCTGAACCATCAACTTTTTGCAAACGATTTCTAATGGGCATAGCATCAGGAGAATCAAAATCCATTGTGGGCATGAGTTGCCAGCTGGAGCCACTGTTTATCGTTCTGTATACTATTGGCTGAATTCCAATATTCGATCCTGTGGTTCCGTACCTTGAGCCTGGAAATGCCAGGTAACCAATGGTTCCGGCTTCATTCCAGGCCATCAGTGGTTCGTACAAAATGACATAATCTCCGGAATTGTTATACCGTGCCGGGGGTATAATGGAGTCGCCTGTCCAATTGAATACACCATTGTTGAATGAGGCTTTGAGTACCATTGCACCGTACAAGTCAATAGGACTTGTGGCATGGGTCAGGAAAGCAAGAGACCTGAGTAAACCATCATCTGTAGTATAGAATGAGTTGGCTGAATAGACGGCTTTCCCAAAGGAGGCATAAGGTGGATTGGTGGGTAAAAATTGAAGTGCATTGGGCACAGCACTCACACTGGTATTGTAATTTGCACTTCCGAGTTGTTTGCTTGCCGACCAATTACCAGACCACATATTGGAGGTGGAAAGACTGGGGCCGGTACCAAGAACATATGCATTAGAAATAGCCACGTTCCCTGAAGGATTGTATACTCCACCCTGCGGGTAACGCGCAGCATTCTGGTTGCTCACCCACAAACAGGTGCTGTCCCATAAATTTCCCCAGTTTGCACTTACTTTGGCAATAACCACACCGCTTGCAGTTGTTGCATTGGGAGCCGGGCTGGCAGGGTAGGTGGTATTTGCACGTTGAACAAAGGTAACCAGGCTCAGGTCTTCATTAAATTGCAAGGGTTTTGAACTGCTGCGCGTGGAATTCAAAAGCACAGATGAGGTGGAAAAATTTTGCCAGTTGGAATTGGAATTAACCTGGGACAGGGCAGTTTGTGCAACAAAAAGTTGGCACAAAATAAAGCAGGTAATTACGGGAAGTAAATTTTTTTTCATTTGGCTTGGGTTTATTCACAGGAATTGAAGTCGAATGAATGCATTCCTCAAAACCAATGAAGGTGTTAATCAAAGTTAAATGAATCTCAGAGCAAAGGCAAGCTTCACTTTTCTAACGGCAGGAAAAAGGAAATAAGTGGTGCAGATTTGTTTACCAACCCAAAACCCAGGCAAAAATCAAGGGGGCTACAATAGTGGCATCGCTTTCAACAATAAATTTTGGTGTGTTGATGTCCAGTTTACCCCAGGTAATCTTTTCATTAGGCACAGCTCCTGAATATGAGCCATAAGAGGTGGTGGAGTCAGAAATCTGACAGAAATACGACCAGAATGGAATGTTCTGCATTTCCATGTCCTGATAGAGCATAGGTACTACACAGATTGGAAAATCGCCGGCGATACCACCGCCAATCTGAAAAAAGCCTACACCTTTTCCTGAACTGTTTTTCACATACCAATCGGCAAGCCAGGCCATGTATTCAATACCACTTTTCATGGTGGTGGCTTTAATTTCATTTTTAATTACATAAGAGGCAAAGATGTTTCCCATGGTGCTGTCTTCCCAACCCGGAACCACAATGGGCAGATTTTTTTCGGCTGCTGCCAACATCCAACTGTCTTTTGGGTCGATTTCGTAATACTGCTTTAATTCTCCGCTCAACAGGATTTTGTACATGAATTCATGTGGAAAAAATCGCTGACCCGCTGTATCTGCATCCTTCCAGATTTTATAAATGTGTTTTTGAAGTCTTCTGAAGGCCTCCTCTTCAGGTATACAAGTGTCTGTAACCCGGTTATAATGGTTTTCGAGCAAATCCCATTCATCCTGTGGTGATAGGTCACGGTAGTTAGGTACACGTTTGTAATGGCTGTGCGCCACCAGATTCATAATGTCTTCCTCGAGGTTTGCTCCGGTGCAGGAAATAATGTCCACTTTGCCCTGACGAATCATCTCGGCCAGAGATTTGCCAAGTTCAGCAGTGCTCATGGCACCTGCTAAGGTCACCATCATTTTACCACCTTCAGTGAGGTGGGTTTCGTAGCCTTTGGCTGCATCTACTAGTGCTGCCGCATTAAAATGTTTATAATGCTGGGCCACAAAGTTGGAAATGGGACCTTTGGTAGGGATGGTTTTGCCTGACATAATCGATTTTTTTTGACGGGCAAAGATAAGTTTTTTGGGCAAGAAGGGATACTCCAGGTAATGATTTTAATAATTAAAGAATTAGAGAGATTTCAGTCCTTTGTGATATTCCCTTTTCAGTTTCGAGAATCGAATATCCCTGAACATATGATCCAGATCAATTCGAATACCGGCGGTGAAGTAGCCCCCGTCCATTCCAATATTCACGGTGTTTTCCCAAACATAACGGTACCCACCTCCAAATTTGATGCCAATCCACTTGTGGGGCATAAGAATGCACTTAATGCCAAATCCGGTTGGGATCATACTTGATTGCACCTTGGTCTCAGGACTCTCGCTATAGGATGCTGAGTAGTTCCCGTATCCCAGCTCAAAGGGCAGTAAAATGTCGAACACTCGCCCATTGTATATTTTATACTCATAAAACAAGGTGAAGTAATTTACCTTATCAAACTGATACACCTTTATTTTGTTGGACTTAAAAATGGGAAACTCATTCAAAACATAAAACCCCAATCCAAAAATATGTTTTCCATCTACCGTGGTACCCGCCCTGATGCCTACCAGACTCAAAAAACTTTTGGTAACGTAGGCATTTCTAAAGTCTATATTTAAATAGGGCTTGAACTTTTGGTAACGGAAAAGTTGGGTGCTGTCTGTTTCAAATTTTTGTTTAAGGCTATCGGATTTTGAAGCAGGTGCCTGAGCTAAAAGCGCAGACCCGGGAAGTGCTGCCAAAATCATGGCGAGAAAAATCCGAAGGAAAAGAGGCTTGAAAAACAGGTCTGACATTAAGGTTCGCAAGGTAAGGAATTAATCAATTTGGTTAAATCCCTTACACAAAACAGCAACACTAGTGTTTAACAATTGAAATACGTGTTCAAAGTCAGCTTCTGTGCCATAATAAGGGTCTGGAATTTCAATAAACTCCCCTTTCTTATCTGGATGGGGTAACAAACTGAGTTTATTCAGGTGTTCAGATCCGGGATTGGCGTTTTGAATATCCAAAAGGTTGTTTCTATCCATGGTATAGATGTGGTCAAACGCATTTAAATCGTCCGGCAGAAATTGTCTGGCGCGCAAGTAGGAGATGTCGATTCCGTTTTTTAGCGCATTGGCGCGGGTACGGGCATCGGGCAGTTCGCCACTATGGTAACCCGAGGTGCCGGCCGAATCAAGTTCAAAATCCAGATTGTACTCTGTTTGAATTTGCCTCATAAGTGCTTCCGCGAGAGGAGAGCGGCAGATGTTGCCCAAACACACAAATAGAAGACGTTTTTTCTTTTTTTCTTTCATCATAAATAAAAAGAGCGGGTTCTTGTCCCGCTCTTTGGCATTCTAGAGTACAAAGCTGTAGGAGGCCCTAACGCCATTCGTGTAATTGCCTTCTACGATCACAGTGCCTTTTTTGTTTTCCAATGCGCGTTGTGCTTCTTCGGCAGAGTTCACTTTTTTCCTATCGATGCTGGTGATGATAAAGTTTTCGCGTATGCCTACCTGTGCAAATTTTCCGGCCTTAAGTTTGCTTACGCGCACCCCGTTCTCTAGCCTGAATTTGCTAAGTTCTTCGGCTTCCATGTCCTGAAATTCAACACCCAACTCCTCCACGCTGTATTTTTTTAATTCCATTTTTTTCACCAGTCGGGTGGTGTTGTCCAGAGTTTTTAGCGTTACCGGGAGGCTTAGTTCTTTATTGTTTCGCAACACATTCACGTTTATTTTGTCGCCAGGCCGGTAGCGGCTTAATTGTTCTTGTAGTTCACTTACCGAAGACACGCTAACCTCCTGTACTTTAGTAATCACATCGCCAGCTTCAATACCTGCATCCTGAGCACTTCCGCCCTCATTTATGGCATTAACATATACCCCTTTGAGTCTGGAAATGTTTTTTTCAGAGGCAAATTTGGCATCAATATCCTGTATGCTAACTCCCATGTAAGCCCGTTGTACTGCGCCAAATTCCACGAGGTCGCTAATGATCTTTTTTACAATATTCACAGGTATAGCAAATGAATACCCCTGGTAAGCGCCATTATTAGAGGCAATGGCTGTGTTGATGCCAATAAGCTCTCCTTCGGTATTCACTAATGCGCCCCCACTGTTTCCGGGGTTCACTGCAGCATCGGTTTGGATAAAACTTTCAATTGGGCGTTTGCTGTTGTCAAGAATATTGTTCCTTCCTTTGGCAGAAATAATGCCGGCTGTGACAGTACTGTTGAGGTTAAATGGGTTGCCAACGGCCAGTACCCATTCTCCGATTTTTACATCATCACTATTTCCATAAATTAATACCGGAAGGTCCTTCTCCGCTATTTTTAATAAAGCTATGTCGGTGCTGGCATCTGTACCAATCACTTCAGCCTGGTAAACCCTTTTGTCGTTTAATGTTACTTCAATTTTATCGGCTCCGGCAATCACGTGGTTGTTGGTAACGATGTAACCGTCGTCGCTGATAATCACACCGCTGCCGCTACCCTGCATTATAAAATTCTGTCCGCGTTTTTGCGGACCAAAAAACCACTCGGCAAAGGGATCGTAAGCCAGGTTATTTACTTGTTCTGCTGTGGTTCGGATGTGCACTACGGCATGCAGTGATTTTTCGGCAGCCAGTGTAAAATCCAAAAAGCCAGAGGCACTGCCTGATGTTTTTTGTCCGGTAAGATGATAATTTTGTTGTGCGTTGGGGCGATGTATTTGTTGAAAGGAGTTCTGTTGTTTATAAATGAAATGTGTTGTCGCTAGCGCAATAAGCCCTCCAACAAAGGCAATGCTGAGGGTCGAAACTACTTTTTTCATAAGGTTGATTGTTTAGAGTTTACAAGGATTAACACAAAAATAGTGCGCTTGTTATTTTGTCAGTTTATTTTTAACAAAGCTAAACCGCAGCGAAAAATTGACTAAATTTATATCCGGTTTTCGTGCGTTTCAAAAGAAAAATACCCAGCTTTATTTTTGGACTCTCCATCGGTTTGGTTGTAGGATTGAGTTTTTTCGTGTTCAAGATAAATGAGGTTTTTGATAAACTAAAAGATTCAGCGAAGGGACAGATTACTGTTATTCAGCAGCCCGTGAAGAATGTGCCTGAAACAAACCCAAAAAAGCAAATCAATAAAAACCGATTTAAGCTAAAACTTAAACCGGCTCCAAATCCGAATTACCGTGAAACCGATAGTTTGATTTCCAATGACCCTGATTTGAAAATTGCAAGAGAGGAACTACAAACGGTAAGAAATGTGAAAATGATACGGCTTGGTGAGCGACAACACGCCGACACTTTGGCAGCAAATCTGGCCGGCGTCGACTTGGATAACAGTGATCTGTATTTTGTTGAATTCTGGAGAACACCTTTAAACTCCAAAGGGTACAGGTTTACTAAAAACAAAATCATGTTATATGGGTTCGTTGACTACAATAATATTTTGTTGTATGAACTGGATGGTTCTTACTATGTGAAAGCATCGGGTGTAGTGTACCGTGTTTTTTATGGTGGCGATTTTAAAGCCCTCGAACGGGTGGTAGACACAGAATTACTGGCCAAAATAAATTGAACAAAATGCAATTGCAGTTTTACAAATACCAGGGTACAGGTAATGATTTTGTAATGATCGACAACCGCAGCTCAGAAATTCAGCTGAGTGAAGATCAGGTAAAACGACTTTGCTCAAGGCGGTTTGGCATCGGAGCAGATGGGTTAATCTTACTTGAACTTGAGCCGGGTGTTGATTTTAAAATGGTGTATTATAACAGCGACGGCAAACCCAGCAGCATGTGTGGGAATGGCGGACGTTGTATTGTGGCGTTTGCTGCCTACCTCGGACTTATTGCTGATAAAACCAAATTTATTGCCATTGATGGTTTGCATGAAGCCGCCCTTCTTCCCGAAGAAATCGTGTCTTTGAAAATGAGCGATGTGAGACAGGTGGAAAAACACGCGGACCACTATTTTCTGAACACCGGTTCACCTCATGTGGTTAAATTTACAGAAACCCTGAGCGATTTCCCCTTGGTTGAAGAAGCGCGAAAAATAAGATATAACGACAGGTTCTCTGAAGAAGGAACCAATGTGAACTTTATCGAAAAACAAAACGGCTCCTTATTTGTAAGAACCTATGAAAGGGGGGTGGAAGATGAAACCTACTCCTGCGGAACAGGTGTTACTGCAGCAGCACTCGTAGCTTCCCTTGAGGGTATGGCCAATACAAAAAATTCCTGTGAAATTATTACGCTTGGCGGAGCCTTGAAAGTGAGTTTTGAAAAAGTACTCGATCAGAATTTTTATAACATCTGGCTAACCGGCCCGGCTCGTTTTGTATTCAAAGGAGAAATACAACTACCCGAAACGTCTGAATAGTAGGTATGTTTTTAAGAGGAACCACCATTAGCATTCGCGCACTTGAGCCTTCTGATGTTGGTCTCCTTTACGAATGGGAAAATAACCGCAGCATATGGGCTGTGAGCTACACGCAAATTCCATTCAGCAAGTTCATTCTGGAAGAATTTATCAATACGGCTTACCAGGATATTTACACCAATAAACAACTGCGTTTGATGATTCAGGATAACGCATCCAAAACTACCATTGGTATTCTTGATCTGTTTGATTTTGATCCTCAGCATTCCCGCTGCGGCCTGGGCATATACGTTCATGAAGAATACAGAAAGAAAGGTGCAGCACTCGAAAGTATTACACTCGCAAAACAGTATTGTTCCGAAACGTTGTTGTTAAAACAAATCTACGCTCACGTTAACGCAAACAATGAAGCGAGTCTGGCTTTGTTTAAAAAGGCCGGCTTTGAAAAGTCAGGACTAAAAAAGGCCTGGACGAGAACTGCCCTGAATACTTATGAAGACGTTTGGTTTTTACAGTTTATCTTTCCGTCTGAATAAATTCAATCCCATAGTGCTTGTTCTGAGTTTGCTGTTGCTGATTGGCTGTAATGGGCCGACTGAAACCTTACTTAAACAAACCTCACCTTACCTTAACCACTCAGATACGGCTAAATATGTTGGCATTGCCACCTGCAAACTGTGTCATCAATCCATCTACGAATCCTTCATTCAAACAGGGATGGGGCGATCCATAGGAGTGGCAAGCAGAGCAAGGTCTTCCGCTGATTTTACAATCGCTGAAGTGAAGGATAGGCTGAAGGACCTCCACTACAAAGCGCTTATAGACAAAGACAGTTTGTACATGCAGGAATACAGATTAAGCGGGCGGGATACACTACACGCTTTGTTGAAGCATGTTGATTATATCATTGGTTCCGGGCAGCACACAAACTCTCACCTGCTCCTTTCAGGGCAGTACCTTACACAAATGCCGATGACGTATTACACTCAAAAGGGGAAATGGGATTTACCACCGGGTTTTGAAAATGGCTTAAACACAAGATTCTCCAGAAAAATAGGATTGGAGTGCATGACTTGCCACAACGCTTATCCTGCATTTGAAAAAGGTTCAGAGAACAAATATTCGGCAATACCGCAGGGAATCGATTGTGAGCGTTGTCATGGCCCGGGTAGTATACACGTTGCGTTACGCTCCACCGGAAGTAAAATAGACACAAGCAAATACATCGACTATTCGATAGTGAATCCGTCGAAGTTACCCATTGACTTGCAGTTCGATATTTGTCAGCGTTGCCATTTGCAGGGAAATACTATTCTAAAGGATGGTAGATCTTTTTACGATTATAAACCGGGGCAGAGATTAAGCGATGTGATGACTGTGTTTTTACCAAAGTACCAGGGAGCGGAAGATGAGTTTATTATGGCTTCACATGCCGATCGCCTGAAACAGAGTATGTGTTTTATTAGGTCCTCTCAAAACGCACCCGAGTCTAAAGATCTGAAGCCATATAAAACCGCCTTGACCTGCATTAGCTGTCATAATCCTCATGTAAGCGTAAAATCCACCAGCAGCGAAGTATTCGATAAGGCCTGTTTAAAGTGTCACGGCACGCAGGAACAAATGCTTGTAAAGCACAAACAAACCAAGGGTTACAAGTTAAACACGTGTTATTCTTGCCACATGCCTGTTTCGGGCTCAACGGATATACCCCATGTAAGTGTGCACGATCATTATATACGGAAACCACTTGGGCCAACTGAAAAGCAAAAGATCAAAAAGTTCATTGGTTTGTATGCCGTAAATGAAAAAAATCCGGAACCCCTTGTGAAGGCACGAGCGTATTTAAATCACTACGACAAGTTCGAACAGAATAAGGTATTTTTGGATTCGGCAAGGTTTTGGCTGAGCAAGTGTGCGGAAAATGCATCATCGTTTCAGACTCAAATACAGTTGAGTTTCACTGAAGGTAAACATTCAGAGGTGGTGCAGAGATTAGAAAACACAGGAGAGGAAACGGTATTAACGCAGTGGGCTCCGGCTATGGCTTATGATAATGCCTGGGCCTGGACCTGCTACAGAATTGGTGAGTCTTTTTTACAGAGCAGGCAGAATGCCAGGTCACTGAAATGGTTTTCAAAAGCCGTAGAACTGGCCCCTTTTCAACTGGATTTCAGAAACAAACTTGGCAATGCCTTGGCCAATAACAATCAGGTGCAGGAAGCAAAAGGTCAATTTGAATTTATCATAAAAGAAAACCCGTCATATGCCTCAGCTTATTCTAATTTGGCTTATCTCCTAATGCTCGAAGGCAAGAGCAGTCAAGCATATGAACTTTTAAAAACCGGCTTAAAACTTGATCCGGATAACGAAAGTCTTTTATTAAATTTAGCTTCTTTTCGTTTGCAGGTAAACGATAAAGCAGGGGCCAAACTGTATTTGCAAAAGGTATTAAAAATAAACAAAAACAACGTTTCTGCCCAAGTGGCTTTGAGACAAATTGAACAAAAACCATGAGTAAACGAACTTCAAAAAGGAATAGCTATCTTTTTCTTTTCGCCCTGATGGTTGGCATTGCAAGCTATTTCGCCTATACTTATTTTATTCTAAATAAAGTCAGCCTTAAGAACAGCACACATGTGTTTCTCTTTATTGAAAAAAACGATGGCTATACTGAATTGTTGTCGAAGGTCGAATCTGAAGGATTGGTTGAGAATTTGGAAGCTTTTGAATGGCTGGCGTCGCGAATGGACCTGGAAGAAAACATTCATCCGGGAAAATACCGCATTACCAATGGCATGAACGCCCGTCAGATTATCAATCTTTTGAAATACAACAAACAAGAGAAAATAAAACTTAGTTATAATTCACAGATTCACAACCTCGACGAATTTGTGGACTACACCGATCTGAAACTTGAGCTCAGTGAAGATGAAATAAGAGACTGGCTTGACGATGAGGAAAAGCTTGAGGCTAATTTCGGGTTGAATCCCGGGAATGCTTTGGCTCTGGTTGTGCCGGGGGTTTATGAGGTCAGTTGGGCCATTACAGCAGATGAATTGTTTAAAGTGTTCAGAGAGAAGTATAGAAGGGTTTGGACTGATGCCCGTAAAAAGCAGGCAAACGCTTTAGGGTACAGCATTCCTGAAATTATAACCATGGCATCTATAGTACAATCCGAAAGTGGTATAGCATCAGAACAGGCTAAAATTGCCGGGGTTTATTTTAACCGTATCGAAAAGGGCATGATGCTTCAGGCTGATCCTACTTTGAAATTTGCAAATGAAAATTTTGATGCACAACGTCTTTTGAATGAGGATAAGGAGATCAACTCGCCTTACAACACATACAAATACAAAGGCCTACCGCCCGGACCAATTGCTTTGGTGAACACACAAGCAATTGACGCCACCTTAAATTACAAAAGGCATAATTATTTGTTTTTTTGCGCCAAGCCCGGATTAAACGGATATTCCGATTTTTCGATCAACTACGAACAACACCGTAAATTCGCTCTGGCCTACCAAAAGGCATTGAATGAGAGGGGCATCAACCGTTAAAAATGAGTAACTTGGGGCTTTGTTTGAAGTAGTTTAAAACCATGGATAGATTACGGGTATGGCAATTGAAGTAAGAGAACTGGATAAGTATTACGGCTCACAGGCAGCACTGAAAAACGTTAGTTTTAGTATTCAGGATAGAGAAATTGTTGGCTTCCTAGGGCCCAACGGAGCCGGGAAAAGTACCATGATGAAAATACTAACTGGTTATATACCACCAGACAAAGGCTATGCAAGCATCAACGGAATTAACGTAGATGAAACGTCCCTTCAGCTCCGCAAACAGATTGGTTACCTGCCTGAGCACAATCCTTTGTACCATGACATGTATGTCAAGGAATTTTTATCGTTTATAAGCGCCGTGTATGAATTAAAAAATTCGGACGCGCGAATTCGGGAGATTATACATTTAACGGGGCTGGAACAGGAAAAAACAAAAAAAATTGGCGCATTAAGCAAAGGGTACAGACAACGTGTGGGGCTTGCCCAGGCCATTATTCATGATCCTTCTGTACTGATACTTGATGAGCCGACGACCGGATTGGACCCAAACCAGTTAGATGAAATCCGGCAACTGATAAAAAATCTCGGTAAAGAAAAAACGGTTATGCTCAGTACACACATCATGCAGGAAGTGGAAGCTATTTGTGACCGGGTAATCATTATCAATAAAGGTGAAATTGTAGCCAACGACAGAACAGAGAATCTGAAACAAAACAGTATAAAACAGGTTGTATTGGTTGAATTTGATAAGGTGGAAATTGCAGGTCTGCTTGAACAGCTGCCCGGAAATGTCCTGAGTGAACAAACAGGATTGAATCTTTGGAAATTCAGTACAACAGCACCTGAAGACCTCCGAAAACAAATTTTTGACCTTGCAGTTAAAAATGGATTAACGGTACTCTCTCTATCCAAGCAAGAACAGAACATGGAAGACGTGTTTAAACGGTATACAAATTAGTCTTAGTAAGGCGAAAATAAAGCTGTCTCTCGCCATTTTTCAATTCGGAATAACAATTCCCAAATTGGAATCAACTCGCTGATAAACAGCTTAAAATGTTTAAATTCTTGTTCATATTTCCCCTAGGTTTTAATTTCGAAATCTTATATTTGTAAGATTGATTCTTTTCTCTGAATAGAGCATTTACATATTCACTTGTACTTTTTTGTCTGATTTCGTTCCGATTTCAGCAGCCGTCCAATTACGATACCAATTCCAAATTAAAAGCGGTTTATCTCTACAATTTCACAAAGTACTTCGAGTGGCCCGAAAGTATGAAGTCTGAAAAATTCATTATTTACGTGGTAGGCAAAAACGATAACCTGGTCACTGAGCTGAAAAATCTCGCAGGGAAAAAGAAAGTAGCCAATCAGGACATAGAGGTAAGGAACTCAACCAATTATGATGCCTCTATCCTTCCAAACATCATTTATTTTGGTCCTGACATTATTAAGCCGGTTAGTGCAGCTGCAGCGAAGTATAAAAATAAAGGTGCTTTGGTGGTTGCAGAATCTGCCGGTGCCTGTAAATCAGGTGCGAGTATAAATTTTGTAACACTTGAAAGTAAATTAAAATTCGAGTATAATAAATCTGCAGCCATTAAGGCCGGATTAAAAACAAACGACGACATTAAGGCTATTGCCGTTTCTAACATAGAATAAACGATTGAACGCTAAACGCAACATATTCAAAATTCTCATGTTCAGCTTCCTGATGGTAGTTGGTGGAAGGCTTGGTGCCCAGATGGAATCTTTGGCCAGAGCGCAAAGCTTACTCAATACAAGACAACCTGATAAAATTGATCAGGCTGTGCTGGCGATCGATTCAGTAACCAAACACAAAGATACCAAGGGTGATTTTGTAAGCTGGACGACGCGTGCTTTTGTGTACTATGAAGTATACAAAAGGGCAGATAAATTCAGGTTGAATTCTCCTTTGAGAGACACGATCATATCCTCGATAAGGAGGTCCAATCAGCTTAACCCGGATTCAACCTACAAAACGTATAACCAGAAGTTGCTGGTAACCCTGGCACAGGGCTATTATAATTTGAACATTCGTTTGCTTCAGGATTCAGGCAACGCCGAAAAGAGTTTGATTGCCTACAACAGGTATAAAACGATGTATAAGGAGATCTTCCCGAAAACCGATTTCAGGGCAAAGGATATCGAGTATTATCTGGCGGTATCCACTGTTTATAACGACAAGTATGCTAAGGACAGCAGCGAAAAAACCATACAGGTGTCGAAAAAAGCATATGAAAAGGTTTTGGAAATAGATCCCAATAACCGTTCTGCCAACCTAGGTATCGGACTTTTAAATTACAATGAAGCTACCGTTCTAATCCGGAAGTTGGAGTATGAAGTTGAACTGGATCAGATTGAAGTGGTACAAGATAATGTCGTGAAGCTGGCTAAGGAAAGTGAACAATACATCTTAAAAGTGTACAACACAAATAAGAAGGATGCTAAGGCCGTTGAAGCCTTGTATTATGTTTACAGGATGTTAATGGATAAGGTGAAATTCGAAGACTTCAAGAAAAAATGTTCAGAACTGGGTATTATAGTTAATGAAGAAGCCGCTGCTCAGCAGAAATAAATGAAGTACAGGTTCACCATAGGAAGAAGAATAGGGTTGGGGTTTACTATTCTTGTGTCATTAACTGTGGTTGCATTTACACTCACCATTTTCACAATCATTGAGAGTAAAAACAAAACTGAAACCATGGTTGGCCAAGTAACGCCAAGTTTAACCGAGCTTAAGGAGTTAAACCTGATGCTTCAGCGTTCGCACACCAATATCTCAAAGTGGGTGTACAACAAAAGCATGAACGACATGCAATTCAGGGATGAGTTAAACAAGATTATCAGTGATGAATACCCGCAAAAACGCGGATTACTGGTTGATTATTCTAAACATTGGACTGACTCGGAAAAGGAACAGTTACAGGTTATTTTCCAAAAGATTGATTCCCTCTTTTTTGGATACAAGAACAACATTATGGAGCCGCTTAATAGCCTTGAAGCTTACAACGATGATGGTGTTATCTTTTTGGCGGTGAACGATTATGAGGAGTCTGAAACCTATATCAAAACAATTTACCTTAAGCTTCGTGAACTTACTATCTTAAAAAAGGAATTTGCAGACAATGTAAAAAAGGAGATGTTTGAGTCTTTGGATTTCCTGAAACGTTCCGTTCAATTTTTAAGTATTCTGCTCATGTTAGGTGGTGTGATTATTGGAATTATGACCACACAATCCATCACAAGACCTGTGCAGGTGCTGAAAAAAATGCTGCTCTCCATGGGATTAGGAATTTTACCTGAAGAGCGTGTGAGCGCCCGTAACGATGAAATTGGTGAAATGGGGAATGCTTTGAACGACCTCATCCAATCCATGCACCATACCACCGATTTTGCAAAAGAAACCGGTGCCGGAAATTTTAGCGCCTCGTATACACCCTTAAGTAAGGATGATACATTAGGGCATGCACTCCTAAAGATGAGGGAGGATCTGGCAGAGAACGAGCGTGTGCTCGAGCAAAAGGTTATTGAGCGCACTGAAGAAGTGGTAAGGCAAAAGTCAGAAATTGAGCACAAAAACGTTGAGCTGGAAATTCTTTACAAACAGGTGACGGATAGTATTCATTATGCTAAACGAATTCAGGATGCCATTCTCCCCACCAACAGTAAAATCAAGTCATTATTACCGGATTCGTTTATTTTATTTAAGCCAAAAGACATTGTCAGTGGTGACTTTTACTGGATAGAACAAAAAGATGATTTAGTTTATTTCGCAGCGATAGATTGTACCGGTCATGGTGTGCCGGGCGCTTTTATGAGTTTAGTCGGTTACAACATCCTTAAAGACATCCTTAAAAATACAAGCGCCTCAAAACCATCTGAAGTTCTTGATAAATTAAGAGACGGTGTTGTGAGTGCACTACGTACTGATGAAACCACCAAACAAGCCAAAGATGGCATGGACATGACACTATGCGCCATTAACTATAAAACAATGATGTTGCAATATGCCGCTGCCTTTAATCCACTCTACATCATTCGTAAGGGGGAGTTAATCCTGCATCCGGCCAATAAATTCCCAATTGGCTCCTATGTTGGCGAAAAGGCCGGTTTCGATAACCATGAAATACAATTGGAGAAGGGTGATCAGATTTTTATCTGCAGTGACGGGTATGCTGACCAATTCGGCGGCCCTACAGGTAAAAAATTTATGGTAGGGAATTTCAGGAAATTATTACTTAAAATTTCCGAACTCGATTCTCAGGTACAAAAAGAAGAGCTCAATAAAACACTCGTTTCATGGCAAGGAGAACAAGAGCAGGTAGATGATGTTCTTGTTATTGGTGTAAAAGTCTGATGTGCCGCAATGGTTGCATAATCCGACTTTTTCTTGTAGTGCTTTTTGTAGTTTGTGTTACACCTTCTTCCTTTGCTCAAATTGGCGCAGAACGCGTAAAAACTGACAGTATTCAACTTGGGCTTTCCTCAGTAAGTGTTAAGAGTATACAGGCACTGGCCCTATCTTTTGATTACCCTATAACGGATTACCTCTTTGATAGTGCAAGTGACTTGATGTTTGTTTCAGGCAAACAACAAGATGAGCAATCGGGGCAAATGCTGGTAAAAGGTTTTTTTGCTGCCATTGATAAGAAGGACAAGGTAAAATGGATTGTAGAATCCTCCTTGTATGATCTTGAATTACAAGATAAGTACCTGATTGTGTCGAATGAAGAAAGGAGTGTAAGGTTTAACAAACTAGCCGGGTACGATGAGCTAAAATACCCTGGCCGGGTTGTTATTACTCTAACAAACACCCCATTTGCATTGGTCTATCATGAAAACAATAAGGACGAACTTCAATGCCTTGATTTGCGTACCGGTATGGTAAAGTGGACAGCCAGGATACCCGGAGTTCAGGATTGGGTGGATTACAAAATGCTCAACGATTCGGTGTTGCTCATTGCTGCTGCCGGACTTCATGCAGTTAACATTAACAAAGGGTTTGTTTGGACCCTGCCCTTGCAAACTTCTGTTTTTACATCGAAGTCCTTAATCTATTCCCTGGCAAAGAATGCCACACTTTCAAAAGTGAGCCGGGTGGTACATACTTCGCAGGAAGAAAATCAGGTCACGCAATTGGCCTCGAACATCCTGCTTAGCAAGGGGCGGGTAATTATGGCCTCAAAGAATAGTTGCCTGGCTCTTGATGAACACGGTAAGGAGCTTTGGAACCTTGACCTTAGGAATTATCCCATATCCAAGATGATGCTGTCAGAATCGGATTCCAGTATACTGCTGGTGAATTTTGGACTTGCAATGCATAGCGATCGTTTTGTGAATTGGGGTCGACCATTCATATTAGAACTGAACCCGGCCGATGGAAAAATCCTAAATCAATTTGACCTAAGTAAGATTGAGAACCTTGCTGATTTTATTCAGGTTGGAAATACACTTGTGTTTGCCGGTAAAGATGACTTACTGGAAGTGAAGCCGGGTGAGCCGGAATTAAAAACAATACTCTCGCTAAATCAGAACAGTTATGGCAGATTTGTTGAGTTTATAAATGGCGATGAGTATTACATATTTACAGAAGGACATTTTGTGCCATTAAACTTTATCAATGGAAATCTAATTTATTTTAAAACCGATAACAATAAAGTATACGGTATAGATGGTGATTTTATTCAATACGAATACCATTTTACGGAATTGTACCGTTATCAGGGAACCTTCGATGCTAAAACTATTCTGATGAATGAGCGTAATACAATATTAATCAGTGAAAATTATGAACTTCTGTTCGAGTTGTTTACTTCAGGTTCGCTACTTCTAGCAGATGATAAGATGTATTTTGTGGAGAAGAACAGGCTGCTTGTTCTTGATAAGATAAATTTACGCTAATTGAATTCAGGCCTCATAAGCGTTGATGCGCTCCCGCCACACCAGAGGAATTTCAATACTCTGGCTATTTATGTAATCCATGGCAACAAGAACACCGGATACCATGGCACACTCTGTCCAGTTGCCGTTGTGTTTTTTTAAAATTTCATTTTTTAGCGAAAGGCTTTTGCTGCCCAGATAAGTTACCTTCGTAAAACAATACACCTCATCGTTCAGATGAATGGGTGTGAAATAATCAATTTCACTGTGCGCCAGCACAAAGCCGTGTTTATCCCAATCGATTACTTCGCCAAGCACCTCGTTGAAATAGTTTACACGTCCCAATTCACAGTAACTTAAGTAACACGCGTTGTTCACATGGTTTAAGCGGTCGATATCTACAAATCGAACCTGTATGGTGCTCATGTGTTTATAGTCTTTGAATTTTATCATACCTCTCGTTTTAGTAATCCTGTGGCAAAGTACTGCAATTGTTTTTTCTTAGACGGAACTGCTCTTACCTTCTCCAATGAAGCCAGCGCTTTGCTTGTGAACACATCTGCTGTTGATTCGCAAATTGTTTTAATGTTGAGTGCCGAGTAGATCTCGAGCATACGTTTTATCTTCTCATCTCCTTGCTCAGGCGGCATTTGTAAAAGGGAACTGATTTCTTTCTTCTGCGAGGCATTGGCCAGGTCAATGGCTTTTAATAGCAAAAGTGTTTTTTTATTTGAAAGAATATCTCCACCCGGCCGTTTGCCGAAAATTTCAACGTTAGGGGCAAAGGCATCAAGCAAATCATCTACTAGTTGAAAGGCAATTCCGAGGTTCACGCCAAAGTCATAGAGGTGGTGTTGTTGTTCAGAATCAGTTTGTGCGTTTATTGCACCCATTTGAAGGCTGCAACCAAGCAATACAGCTGTTTTGTAACGTATCATCTGAAGGTATTCCTCAATCGATACAGCGTTTTGCGTTTCAAAATTCATGTCCATTTGTTGTCCCTGGCAGACCTCCATGGCAGTGGTACACATTAATGTACCCAATTGACCGGCTTCTTCTTTTGGGTAGCTGTGCAGAACCTGAAGGCTTTTCACCAGCAAAGCGTCACCACTTAAAATGGCAATGTTACGGTTCCATTTCATGTGCACTGTGGGTTGATTACGACGAAGTGGTGCCTCATCCAGAATGTCATCGTGAATCAATGAAAAATTATGAAAGAGTTCAACCGACAGCGCGGAATTTAAAGCCAGGGTGGGGTCCCTGTCAAAGAGGTCGCAGGCTACAAGCGCAAGCAAGGGACGTAGGCGCTTACCTCCGAGAGAGAGTATGTAGGAACAAGGTTGATAAAGTTCGGCAGGGCTAAGCGAATGAAGTTCACCATTAAATTTCCGTAGGTGTTCCGAAAACAGGATGCCTAAGTGTTCGTACTGTTTCACAAAAATTTGCTAAGCATTTTTGGCAACTTCAATCAGGTAGTTTCCATAACCACTCTTGGTAAGTCCTTTAGCGGTTTCAATCAATTGTTCCTTGTTAATGAAGCCCATGTTATAGGCTACTTCCTCTATGCAACCAATTTTTAGGCCCTGTCTTTCCTCAATCACCTGAACAAATTGTCCCGCCTGCATCAATGAATGAAAAGTGCCGGTATCCAGCCAGGCCGTGCCACGGTCCATAATGGAAACCTTTAATTTACCTCTTTTCAGATATTCTTTATTTACGTCTGTGATTTCGTACTCACCTCTGGGGCTCGGCGCCAGATTTTTAGCAATTTCCACAACCTCATTATCATAAAAATATAAGCCCGGTACGGCATAATTGGATTTTGGCTTAAGTGGTTTTTCCTCAATGGAGATTACCCTATCACTTTTATCAAACTCAACAACGCCATAGCGTTCAGGGTCGCTTACATGATAAGCAAAAACCACCCCGCCATCGGGGTCATTTATTTTTTGAAGATTACCTCCCAATCCCACACCATAAAAGATATTATCACCTAAAATCAGGGCTACTTTGTCTTTTCCGATGAATTTCTCACCGATTACAAATGCCTGCGCAAGGCCATTTGGAATTTCCTGAACGGCATAGCTGAATTTGCAGCCCAGTTGTTTACCGTCTCCCAATAAACGCTCGAAGTTCGGAAGGTCATGCGGGGTTGAAATAATCAGCACTTCCCTGATACCCGACATCATGAGTACCGACAAGGGGTAGTAGATCATGGGTTTGTCGTAGATGGGCATCATTTGTTTGCTCATGGCCAGTGTCAATGGATGCAGACGTGTGCCGGAACCGCCGGCGAGTATTATTCCTTTCATTGTAGCGAGATTAGCTGGGTACCTAATATTAGTTCGTAAAAATGCGAAATTTAAACGATTATTGGTCTTGTAGTATAAAAACCAAAACTAGCTTAACAGGCCAAGGATTGACTGATTGTTGGGGTCTAACACCTGAATTCCCACTTTTTGACTAAGGTATTGAGTAAAGCTGGCTCTTGAATTAGTTAAAACTGCTATGAATTAACAGTGTTTCAATAAATTTGTAGCAGGGAATTAAGCTTCAGACATGATTTATCTATTTAATCATGGAGAGAAAAGGCTCGAAATTTTATAAGATTTTTCGGTATGCCTTTGAAAAATAGGCGAAAACCCTTAGATTTAACGCTTGGATGAACAAATTTGTGGAAAACACTAAGGCAACAAGAAGATTCAGCTGGATTGGCCTGCAAGTGCTGGTTATATTCCTTAGCTTCAGTGGGTTAAAAGCTCAACTAACTGTACCGGATTACACAGCTTGCCCCAATCAACCCTTGGTGGTTTGCGGCACATGGAACAATGTGAGTAATATTACCTATACGCTCAACCCGGGGGGTACAATTCAGCTTGCCAACCCTTGTTTTACAATTATTACACCTTCCGTTACCACAGTATACACCATGTGCGCTGTTGGTTCATCTCTGGGTTTACCAACCAATTCCTGCGAAGATTTTACAGTTTATATTAATGCGCCGCCACCCCTTGTAATTAATCATCAGGTTGATTATTGCCATGGTGACAATGCTGTATTAACTGCCCCGGTTGGTGGCGTAAGTTATACTGTAGCCGGACCTCCGGGCGTAGCGAATATTGTGTCTCCTTCTAATGTTATTACCATTCCAAATTTATCGGCTGTTCCTTATTCCGGATCTTATACGGTAAGCACCTTGCTTGGAGGCTGTTTATCTACCGGAATTACACTGATAAACGTTGCGCCCAATCATCAAATTGCTGTTAACTCGCCAAGTTCCATTTGCCTTGGTGGTGTGGTGAACCTCACGGCAGCCATGCCTACAGCCACAGCCTTTGCCTGGTCGGGCCCTTTAAATTATTATTCAGGATCCCCAAATGCTCAGGTTGTTTGTAGTAGTGTTAGTAATGGTGGTTTGTATACAGTTGTTTCGGATATAGTATTTAATTCCATCTCATGTCCCCGTACAGCCACTACAAGCATTTCTGTAGTGCAAACCAGTCCTATTAACGCATCCGCAGCGCCATCCAAAACGGTATGTGAAGGCACTAATTTAAATTTAACGGCAGCTGTATCAGGCCAGGCACAAGGTTTTACCTGGCTTGGGCCACAGGGGTATAGTTCTTCCCTTCAAAACCCCGTGCTTTCCGCAATGATACCTAACATGGCCGGAGGATATACAGTTACTGCTTTGTTTTTTAACTCTTCACTGACCTGTACAACCTCAGCAGTAGTTGATGTCGTGGTGGTTGGCATTGCACAGCCTCTGGTTTCATCAACATCAGATATATGTCAGGGAAACACAGCCACACTTTCCGTTAATGCTGCGAATCCTTCAAGTACACCTACCTATAGCTGGTCTGGCCCTAATAATTTCTCTGCCGGAAACATTTCATTCGTTTCTTTGCCGAACATTCAACCAAATCAAGCAGGCATCTACTTTGTGTATGCCATGTTCAACAACAACAACACAACACAACTAATTTGTACCACTTCAAAATCGGTTCAAATCAATGTGGTTACAATTAATTCTATTTCAGTTATTCCACCCGGTCAGGTGTGTCAACCAAATAACGCCAATCTTCAGGCCAACGCAATCGGCGCCAGTAATTACGTTTGGGTTGGACCGAATGGATTTGGTCCTGTTCCTTCCGCCAATGCAATTGTCTATTATCCTACACCTGCTGCTTCCGGCCTATATACAGTTACGGCGTTTTTCACGAGTGGAGTAACTTGTTCAAATACCGCAGTGGTTTCCTTAACCGTAAATCCGCTATTAAATTTCACGCTTAGTCCATATCAGGTGATATGTTATAACAATCCGCTAGTTATCAACGGTCCATCAGGAGGAACGTCTTATTCCTGGACCAGTTCCAGTGGGTATGCCTCAAATACACAAAATGTCAATGTTCCTTCTGCCCAGCCAAATCTTTCAGGTACCTATACATTAAATGTGGCTCTTGGACCTTGTGTAACTACGGGCACCTCCCTGGTAGAGGTACTCACACCAATACAATTTACCTTAACTCCAAATGACAGGACAATTTGTAGAGGGGATACAGTAATCCTCGAAGGTGGAGTTACCGGTGGAAGTCAGAACTATGGATACAACTGGAATCCCTCAATATATTTAGGCTCTTCTAATGGTAGCGTTCAGGTTGGTGTTCCTTTAGGCACAACCATGTACAACCTTATTGCATGGGACAATGCTCCGGGTTGTTCTAGTTATTCTGTTGTACACTCTTTCTCTGTTATTGTAAACCAACCTCCGGTACCAAATTTAGAATTGGACAAAACAGAAGGCTGTGCACCATTGTGTTTGCTGTATGATACCAAATCTCAGGACTCTACTGAGATTGCAACATTTAATTTTGGTGGTATTGATGAGTTTCAGAGCGATTCAGCCTTCTACAAGTGTTTAAGTGTTCCGGGAAGCTATTCACTTGAAATCACGTCTCTGGGTAAAAACGGGTGTACTGGCGTGTATAAATACCCATATCCGCTTGTTGTATATCCTAACCCGGGCACTTCGATATTTTGGGAACCTGAATCACCAACAGTTACTGATAACATTACATTAAACACAAACAATGAAGTTGAACCTGTTATGTTCACCTGGCTAATCGCTAACCCATCTCTTACAGGGTATGACACAACCAACCAGATCACGCCTATGGTGAATTACGATGTAGCAGGAAACTATCCTGTTTACGTAATTACTAAAACCGATAAGGACTGTATTGATACGGCAAGTCGCGTTATCACGGTAAGAGATGATTACAATGTTTATATTCCCAATACCTTTACACCTAACAATGATGGCTTGAACGACGTATTTATGGTGGTTGGTACCGGATTCAAAAAAGATGGATTTGTAATGGAAATTACCGACCGCTGGGGCACTTTAGTGTATACTACCAACGATGTAACAAAAGGCTGGGATGGAACTGTGAATGGCACGGTAGGCAACGACGGAACCTACATTTATAAGATTAAAACGGTTGGCGAGAATGGGGAAGGAAGAAAAGAATATGTTGGCTACGTCAACATCATTAAATAGAATCACTTAAAAACTTTTTATAAATCCTTCCGGTATACCAACGGGGGGATTTTTACTTTTAGGTGCACAGAAAGCACATCCTTTACCAATGAAACAATACCACGACCTCATGAAACATGTGCTTGAGCAAGGCACAAAAAAAACAGATCGCACCGGCACCGGCACCTTGAGTGTATTCGGGTACCAAATGCGTTTTGATCTTCAGGAAGGCTTCCCTTTATTGACTACCAAGAAGCTGCACACCAAAAGCATCATTCATGAACTCCTTTGGTTTCTGAAAGGGGAAACCAATATTCGTTACCTTAAGGAGAACGGCGTGAGCATATGGGACGAATGGGCTGACGAAAATGGAAATCTCGGCCCGGTATATGGTTACCAGTGGAGAAGTTGGCCTGGGCCGGGTGGCAAACACATTGATCAGATTACAAAAGTGGTGGACATGATCAAAAAAAACCCTGACTCAAGGCGCCTGATTGTGAGTGCCTGGAATGTCGCTGATATTGATCAAATGAAACTTCCGCCTTGCCATGCTTTTTTTCAATTTTATGTTGCTGATAACAAACTGAGCTGCCAACTCTACCAGCGCAGTGCTGATATTTTTTTGGGCGTGCCCTTTAATATCGCATCTTATGCTTTGTTAAACCTAATGGTCGCTCAGGTGTGTGGTCTTCAGCCGGGCGAATTTGTGCATACCCTTGGCGATGCTCATTTGTATACTAATCACCTCGACCAGGCTAAACTGCAACTAAGCCGCGATTTCAGACCACTCCCAAAAATGAAGATTAATCCTGAAATTACTTCAATTTTTGATTTTACCTTCGGGGATTTTGAATTATTGAATTACGACCCTCACCCCCACATAAAGGCACCCGTTGCCGTTTAAGGAATGATAGCTACTATTTTTCATTCAGGTAAGGAGTACAGGGTTGACTTTTTTAAGCCCATTGACATTTCGATGCCCTTAAGTACTGCTGAGAACAGTACCAGGGCCTGGTATCAGGATGCCATAAAAATGGAACCTGTGAGAATGGGCAATTGGGTAGGAGATGTAAATGAAGGTGGCAGTGTCAATTTCAGAACCATTACCTTCAACCCTCATGCACATGGAACCCATACTGAATGTGTGGGTCATATCAGCAAAGAGTTTTATAGCATTAACCAAAATCTTAAGCGGTTCTTTTTTATTGCAGAATTAATTACCATTTTGCCTGAAACCCTGGAGAATGGCGATTTTGTGATAAGCGGAAAACAACTGGAACTGGCCATGGATAAGGATTCAAAAGCTGAAGCCGTTATTATCAGAACCCTTGGCAATGGTCCTGGAAAACTCCATACCAATTATAGTAACACCAATCCACCTTACCTTTTGAAAGATGCAGTGGACGTTCTGAACGCAAGAGGAATTCTGCATTTGTTGATAGATATGCCAAGTATTGATCGCGAATCGGATGGGGGTAAACTGTTAGCACACCATACTTTTTGGCAATACCCTCAAAATACGCGTTTAGAAAAGTCAATTACAGAGATGATATACGTACCAAATGAGGTAAACGATGGCCTTTACTTGCTTAACCTTCAGATTGCCCCTTTTGAAAATGACGCCAGCCCCAGTAAGCCCGTGTTGTACAAAGTACACTAGAGCTCTATTGTGAAGCGCTCATCGCTTAGGCTGAGCAGAAAATTCTCCAGATCTTTTTTCTCCGCTTCGCTTAAGCCTAGGGGCTGACTAAGTAAGGTATCGCGATTAATTGAATTAGCGATAAACTTATCCGGTTCATCATAATAATCAATTACTTCCCTTAAAGTTTTATGCATGCCATTGTGCATGTAAGGTGCAGTTTGTGCAATATTCCTTAAACCCGGAATTTTGAATGCGCCCAGGTCCTTTTTGTTTCCGGTGATGGCATACCTGCCAACGTCATTAAGATCTTTTCCATTGTAGATGCCTATGTTTTTAAACTGGTCACTGCCAGTGAAATCCACTCCAAAGTGGCAATCAAAACACTTGGCTTTAGTATTAAACAGCTCAAGTCCACGTTTTGCACTAGCTGTAAAAAGCGTTGTGTCTGTTTCTTGCATGTATTTATCAAAGGCTGAATTATCTGTCTCGAGGGTGCGCTCGAATGCGGCGATAGCGCTGGCCAGCAATTCTCTTGAAGGCGCTTTTCCGTAGATACTATAAAAGGCATGACGATAGGTTTCACTTTCTTTCAAACGGCGAATGGCAATGGAGAGAGGCAAGTCCATCTCTTTTGGATTTTCAATTGGTCCCAGTGCCTGTTGCTCCAATGTTTCCGCCCTTCCGTCCCAGAAATAAAAATTACGGTCAGTTTGATTCATCGCGCTTGGGGTATTGCGAGAGCCGGCCTGTTTAAAGATACCGATACTTGTAGGTACGTTGTCGGCAAATGCAAATTCGGGTTTGTGGCAGGAGGCGCAGCTTGTTGAATAGTCGCGAGATAATATGCTGTCAAAAAATAATTTTTTACCTAATTCAATCTCAGAGAGTATCAACTCTTCGGGCCCCGAACTGCAAGCCGCCAGGCCTAAAATGCTTCCAACAAAGAAAATGAAATGGTTTTTCATGTTTTTTCCGTTTTTATACTTTAAATATACTAGTTTTCTTAAACCTTGTAAACAATTCAGGAGTCTTAAGGTTCAGTTTCAGGAAAAAACAATACTTTTATCAGAATCGCAACCAGTTATTTAGCTGTACCAGTAGTTATTGTCGAATGGAGGAATAAAAAGAGGAAGTTTCTAAACCCACATTTCCATTTCAAAATCTCTTTCTTCTTGCCGGCCTTGTAAATGGCATGAATAAATTCTGGATGTATGCCGGTACCATTTTATTTTTGGTGATGGGTTATGTGGCGTTTCAATTCATTGGATTTTCTCCCCTAATTGCCCGACTAATTTCCAAAGGCCATAGCAGAGCCGAGATTGAATCGAACCCAAATCTTCTTTTTGATAGTGCGGCACTTGACCTTGATCTTAATCTTATTCTGGCACTTGAGCTGGGAATGTTTGTTTTTGCCTTTTTTGGCTTTTTACTCGGCCTTAAATTTTTGCACCAAAAGACACTTTCAGGCGTGCTTACCGGATTTGAGAAGTTCAGACTTTCTCGGTTTTTCTTTGCATTTGGATTATGGGCTGTTTTGCTGCTTGTGTTTTTAAGCATCAATTATGCCATAAGTCCTTCAGAGTTTACATGGAATCCAAACTATACTGGGCTTCTAGTGTCCTTTGCCATTATGTGTCTTCTGATGCCAATCCAAACCGGCCTTGAGGAGCTTGTGTTCAGAGGGTATCTGCTTCAAGGATTGGCCTTACTATTTAAGAATGGAATAGTGCCACTTGTACTAACATCACTGGTGTTTGGATTAGCGCATATGAGCAACCCCGAGGTGCAGCGATTCGGCTGGCAGATTATGTTCCCCTACTATGTGTGTTTTGCATTTTTTATGGGTGCCATAACATTATTGGATGAGGGGCTTGAATTAGCTTTTGGCATACATTTTGCAAATAACCTCATCAGTAGTATATTAGTTAGTACACCAAATTCTGTCATTAAAACCTATTCTTTTTTTGAAATTACATCAGAAAATCCACAGTTTGAAATGCTCAGCTGGAGCATTATGGCTATCCTCTCATTTTTAGTTTTTAAAAAAAAATACACCTGGAAAAATTACAGTTTACTAATTAAATAAGCCCTATGAAAATCCTTCTGTTTTGCCTCTCCTGTTTATGTGTAAAATTTGCGCATGCTGATGAAACTTACCGGTACACGGTAGACCTTACAAAAGTTACGAATGATAAGATTACCATCACGCTCAATCCTCCCGACCTTAAAGAAAACGAACTGCTTTTTAGTTTTCCGGCAATGGTACCCGGCACTTATGAGGTTTATAACTTTGGTCGGTTTATTACCAATTTTACTGTTATTGGAAAAGACGGTTCATCCATTCAGGTCACAAAAGTTGATGTAAACACCTACAAAATCTCACCGGCCACCAAAATCGACAAGATTACTTATGTGGTTGATGATACCTTTGACAAGTGCGACTTACCCGATACACAGGAGAAGATTGTGTTTGAACCGGGGGGCACAAACATAGAAGCGGCAAGTAATTTTTGTCTGAATTCCCATTCCTTGTTTGGCTATTTCAGAGGATACACAACAAACGCATTTACAATAGAATTTTTAAAGCCTAAAGGGTTTTATCCCGCAACAGGACTTTCGGAAATGCAGTTGGGAGAACAATCAGATGTGTTGACTGCAAGAGGCTATCATCACCTCGCAGATTCTCCAATTTTATATTCCCTGCCCGACACAAGCACGGTTAAAGTTGGAAATACAAGGGTATTGGTATCATGCTATTCGCCTAACCATAAAATCAACTCAAAATTTATAGCAAAAACATTGGAGGAATTGCTCTATGTTCAGGGCGATTACCTGGGCGGTGATTTGCCAGTTGATAAGTATGCGTTTCTGTTTTACTTTACTGATAAACCTACTATTTCAGGTGCCAGTGGTGCGCTTGAACATTCTTATTCTTCTTTTTACGTGTTGCCTGAGATGGACAGTCTTGAAATTCAACAACAAATTAGGGATGTTGCCGCTCATGAGTTTTTTCATGTGGTAACTCCGCTTACCATTCATTCAAAAGAAATCGGTGAGTTTGACTTTAATAATCCACAAATGAGTGAGCACCTCTGGTTGTATGAAGGCATGACGGAATATGCTGCCCACCATGCTCAGGCCATTGGTAACATAACTGACGCGGATGTTTTGTTGAACACCATGATGGAAAAATACTCCAATAGCTTAAAATACTTTAATGATACCATGAGTTTTACATTCATGAGTAAAAACGTACTGGACGAGGAAATTCATAAACAATATGGGAATGTGTATGAAAAGGGAGCAGTCATAGGCATGTGTCTGGATATTCTTCTTCTGGATCTTAGCGAAGGGAAATATGGCACACGGGATCTCATGAAAGACCTTGGCAAAAAATATGGCAAAACCAAATCGTTCAACGACAAAGACCTCTTCAGTGACATTGAGGCGCTGACCTATCCTGAGGTGGGTGAATTTTTAAGAAAACATGTTGGAGGAAATCAGCCTCTGCCAATTCAGGATATCCTAAGCCGGGTTGGTATCAACTTTGAAAAAGAAATAATTACCTATGAGTTTTCGTTGGGTGGAGCTGACCTGAATTACAATGAAGACACTGGCAGACTAATTGTGGAAGACACAGAAGGGATGAATGATTTTGGGAAAGCACTTGGATTTAAAAAGGGAGATGAATGGTCGAAATTGAATGGACAAGAACTCAAAATCGAAACCATTAAAACGATTGTGTCCGACTACTATAATACTGTAAAGGAGGGGGATAAGGTTGAGTTTGAGGTGTATCGTCCCAAAGGTAAAAAGGGGAAGTATAAGGTGGTGAAACTTAAAACAACAGCTAAAAAGGTGAAAGTAAGCCGACAAAATCAGATTAGTCTGAAACAAAACATTAGCGACAAACAACGGAACATACTTAAAAGCTGGGCAGGAGTTTAAGTCATTGACTAATCGCGATTTAAAAATCTTATTTTAGAGTTATGAGTAGAAAAACATTGTTTAATCTGTTCCTTCTGATGGTATTCACTTTTCAGGTCGATGCCCAGGAGGCTCTACTTCCCGGACAATACACCAGCAGCGATAAAAAGGCTTTAAAACTTTTTGAAGAAGGCAAGCGCTATTATGATGCCCGTCAGGACAAACGTGCCGAAGAGTTAATGTTGAGGGCTATTGATCAGGATATTAATTTTGTTGAACCCCACATGATACTGGCCATACTTTATCTGGAGCAAAACAGGATGGAGGAACGAATCTATCATCTGAACCAGACTATTCAGAAGGGCCCGCGACTGTATGTGGAAAATTATTTTTTTCTGGCTGAAGCAGAATTTAGTCTGGAGTCATATGACAAGGCTAAAATTCACTACGCGCAGTTTCTACAGTTCTCCAGAATAAATCCGGGAGAAAAAGAAGAAGCCGAGTTTAAACTCAAGTGTTGTGATTTCGGCAGCATGGCAAAAAAAAATCCACGCGACATCATCTATGAAAACATGGGGCCATCTATCAACTCGGAATACAATGAATATTTTCCGTCAATAACCGCAGATGAACAGAATTTTTTTGTGACACGCCAATTGATTTGTGAAGTTTGCCCGGGTTCAAAATACCAGGAGGATCTTTTTTTGGCCAAAAAGCTGGGTGCTGCCTGGGATGGCGCAAAAATAATCCGGGAACTGAGTAGTGCCGGCAATGAGGGGGCCCCATCAATTTCTGCTGATGGCAACTACATGTTTATTACCATTAGCCAGGAAATTGACGGCATGTACATGGGCGGGCAGTCCACAGGACTTGGTTCATGCGATATTTTTTACACACAGAAAATAAACGGACGTTGGGTAAAACCAATCAACCTTGGGTCAAAAATAAATTCAACCATGTGGGAAAGCCAACCCAGTTTTTCAAGCGATGGCAAAACACTGTATTTTGTAAGAGGCATCCCGGCCCGAAACGGTACCATAAAAAATATTGACATTTATTTTTCTGAAGTGGGGGAGGATGGGAAATTTAGCCTTGCTCAAAAATTACCGGCAAATATAAATTCAGCTAAAGATGAGCAGTCGGTATTTATTCATCCTGACAATCAAACTTTATACTTTTCCAGTGAGGGACATATAGGAATGGGTGGATCAGATATTTTTATGGCCAAACGTAGACCAGATGGCAGCTGGGGGGATCCGGTGAATTTAGGCAGCCCCATTAATTCGGCTCAGGATGAAAACAGTTTGATGGTATCGCCGGGAGGTAAATTGGCGTATTTTGCTTCGGACCGAAAGGGTGGATATGGAAAACTCGATCTGTATCAATTTGAATTACCTTCGGATTTGAGACCGGAGGCCATCACCTATGTTAAGGGAAGGGTATATAATGCAAAGACCAAGGAAAGCCTGGAAGCAAATTTTGAACTCTACGACCTTGAGAAGCAACAAAAGGTTGCCCAATCTTATTCCCAAAAGAATGGCGAATTTCTGGTGACCCTTACCGCCAATAAAAACTATCTGGTGAATGTAAATAAGGATGGCTTTTTGTTTTATAGCGATAATTTTAGTTTAAAGGGAACAACTACAAGTATTGACAAACCATTTCAACTGGATATACCACTTGAGCCTTTAGATGTTGGAAGTACTGTTGAACTTAAAAACATCTTCTTTGAAGTTAACAAATGGGACGTCCAACCTGAAAGCAGAACAGAATTGAATAAGTTAATTGCTTTTTTAAATCAGAATAAAACCGTTAAAATTGAACTGAGTGGGCACACCGACAATACAGGTGATAAAAAGCAAAACGAAACACTCTCAAACAACAGAGCCAGGGCTGTTTACGACTATCTTGTTAAGGAAGGAAAAATTGCCCCTGAACGTTTAACTTATAAAGGCTACGGCGACACCAAACCAAAAGTGGCCAATGATACACCGGAGAATAAAGCCAGGAACAGAAGAACCGAGTTCAAAATCACTGCCCGCTAGGTGTTAAGCGTAAATAGTTTTTTCCAGCGGCAAAACACAAAAAGCCTGAACAACAACTTGTTTTTGTATGGGTCATTGGAACTAAATTCTTTAATCTGCTGAGGTTTGATAAAATCAAGGCCCGAATTCAGAATCTCGCTGATCATAAGTGGTCTTAACTGTTTAAGCCAGTTTTGTATGGGAGTTTCAAATCCTTTTTTATCCCGCCGTTGGTAAATTTCATTTGGCAGTGACGACCTAAGCGCTTCCCTCAGTAAATATTTGGAAATACCTTTTTGAATTTTGCGGTTGGGGTCAAATGAGAACATCAGATTAATCAAGTCAACATCATCACTAAAGGGCACCCTGCTTTCTACCGAATGCCACATGCCGCAGCGGTCCTCACACTTTAAAAATGATTTGAGGCGGGTCTTGTAAATGTCGTTTACCAATTGTTGATTCAAATCGTTGAAGTATTGACTGGGATTTGAAACGGGATAGGTATTAATAAAATCCTTATGCAATAGTCCTGATAATTTATGGGATTGTAGATCAATTGATTGTTTGACGCGTTCTTTTATAAAAAACAAAAACGGGTTTTGTATACTCTCAGCGGCTCCACTGATGCCGCGAAATGAGCTGATGTAATCGCCTTTGGAGAAATAATGGTTCCAGGTAGCCAGATAGTGATGGTGATAGCCTGCAAACAACTCATCAGCACCCTGACCATCAAGTACGACTTTAATGTTTTTCTTTTTTGCGAGCTCCATTACTTTGTATTGCGCATAGGTGCTGGTATCCCATATCGGTACATCCTGCGAAAAAATAAGTTCATCAAGCTCACTGATAAGCCCTTCCAGTGTTGGTTCAACCTTATCGTGAATGGCTCCAATTTTTTTTGCAACCACATCCGCAAAACGTTCTTCATTGAATGGCGTGTTTCTAAATACAGAAGTAAAACAATGGACCGGTTGCCGTGTGATTTCGGAAATGCTTACGGCGATAGCACTGCTGTCAATCCCTCCACTTAGGCACGTGCCTACTTCCACATCGCTTCTGAGACGCAGGTTTATGGCTTGTTTGAAAGTTTCTGCTATTTTGCCAATCAAATCCTTATCACTTAAGGTGTTATTTGCAAGTGTCAGGTGATCATTCAGATTATAATAGCAAGTGGTTCTGAATTCATGCGTGTTCAGATTGTAGCTCAGGTTGTGGCCCGGCCAAAGCTCCTTAATGTCGGCAAAAAAATTCTGCTCTTCGTTTTCAAGTTGAATGTTTACGAGGTAACTGTGAAGAGCCTTTTCATTCACCCCTGAACCAGCAATGCCGGCTTTGACCAGAGCCTTTTGTTCACTAGCAAAGGCGAAAAGGTGCGATGAATTATGGTAATAAAATGGTTTTACCCCTAAGCGGTCTCTTGAGGCAAAACAAATGTTTTTCTCGGTGTCGTAAATGCAAAAGGCCCACATGCCATTGAATTTTTCTACGCATTTTTCACCCCAGGCACGGTAGGCTAGTAGTATTACTTCTGTATCGCTTTCTGAAACAAAAGTCACGCCCTGATTTTGCAGGTCTTTTTTTAATTCTGGATAATTGTAAATCTCACCATTATACGTAATCCAAAGTTTTGCTTCCGGGTCGCACATGGGTTGATGACCGCTCTCACTCAGATCGATGATAGACAAACGCCGGTGGACAAATCCAAGCCGGCTCGACGAATCATTCTCCGGAAGTTTATTTTCCGGCAGGTAATTTAGCTTTCGCCTTGATTTTGTTGAAAAGGAATCAAAGTATGGCCTTCTACTATCTTGACTTGCTAAAAAAAAACCCTCTCCATCGGGACCACGGTGTTGAAGGCTTTCTGAAAAGGCTTTTAGTTTTGGAACGATAGAGCCTCCAGAAGGTGATTTTAGAATAAGTCCGGCAATGCCACACATAGTGCCTAATTAATCCACATAAAAACTTTGTTGTTATTTATGTAGTGGTTTATGTCTTTTTCAAAGAGGATAGCAAAAAAATCGATTAAAGGAATCAGTCCAAACCCTCCCCCTAAGGTGCCAATATAAACTAGCGGAACATGAGGTGAGGTGCCCAGGTAAATGCGGTGTAAACCTACAATTCCAAAGGGAAAAGGAAAGGCAAGGAGTGCGGCGATAAGCTTTTTGTTTTTACCGGCTTTAAAGCGAAAAAGTTTGCTAATACATCTCGGTTGATCGTTTAGTCCATAAGAGGAGAGATTAGCCTCACCACCTGGACAAGCTGTAGTTTCCTCAAGCAAAAACCCTTGATCACAGAATAAAATTCCGGTTTTGGCCTGCGTTGCAGTGCAGTTGCAAATTTGATAAACTGCAAAAAGCACGAAAACAAGTCTGGGAAAGTGAGGCATATGGCTGCAACGAATTAAAAGTTGAAATTAAGTAAAAAACATAAAATGAATTTTTATTTATTCAGAACAGAAGCTGACAGGTGCAATGCCTATATTTGCCTTCAAAAGAAAGTTGTGACATTAATTAAAAGCATTTCAGGAATACGAGGAACCATTGGTGGCTCCGCAGGAGATGGGCTAACCCCTCCCGACATAATAAAATTTGTTTCTGCCTATGGCGGTATTCTTCAAAATCAGTTTAAGGGCAGAAAGGTGAGAGTGGTTATAGGTAGAGACGCCAGGATGAGTGGAGCCATGGTAAATGCCTTGGTTACGGCTTGTTTATCAGGTATGGGAATTGATGTGATTGATCTTGGATTAAGTACAACGCCAACGGTTGAAATGGCCGTATGTGATTTTGACGCCTGTGGGGGGATAATATTAACCGCCAGCCATAATCCAAAGCAGTGGAATGCGTTGAAGTTGCTGGATTCTAAAGGAGAATTTATTAGCGAGGAATTAGGCAAGGAATTACTGGAGAGTGCCGAGTTAGGCAATTTTACTTACGCACCGGTTGATGAACTGGGACGTATTCAATTCGAAAACGAATACCTTCAGACGCACATTCGAAAAATTCTGAGTTTACCTTATGTGGATGTCGAGGCCGTTAAAAAAGCAAATTTTTCCATCATTGTTGATGCCATCAATTCCTCAGGCGCCACTGCTGTTCCTGCCTTATTAAAAGCTTTGGGTGTAGAAAAGGTACAAGTGATACATGGAGAAATGCATGGCAATTTTGCCCACAACCCTGAACCATTACCTGACCATCTAAAGGATTTGAGCGCCGCTGTGATAAGTAAAAAAGCAAATCTTGGCATTAGCGTTGACCCTGATGTGGACCGCCTGGCATTTGTTTGTGAGAATGGAGAAATGTTTGGGGAAGAATATACGCTTGTGGCGGTGGCCGATCACGTTTTAAAATTCCATCCGGGAGGAAATACTGTAAGTAATCTATCCAGCACAAGAGCTTTGCGGGATATAACCGAAAATTACAAGGGCAGGTATTCCGCCTCTGCAGTTGGGGAAGTGAATGTGGTTCGACAGATGAAAGCAACAAAGGCGGTAATAGGTGGAGAGGGCAATGGAGGGGTTATTTTACCGGAATTACACTATGGAAGGGATGCCCTTGTTGGCATAGCAATTTTTCTAACACATCTGGCAAACATAGGTGTTAGCACATCTGAATTAAGGCGTAACTACCCAAATTACTTTATCTCTAAAAACAAGATTGACCTTACACCCGGAATTAATGTTGATGACTTGCTCCTGAAAATGGCGGATAAGTACCGGGATAGGCCTGTAAACAAGGAAGATGGGGTAAAAATAGAATTTGACAAAGAATGGGTGCACTTGCGAAAGAGCAACACAGAGCCCATTATTCGTATTTACAGTGAGAGTACAGATGAAGCAAAAGCCAATGCCCTAGCCCTAAAAATCATGACGGAAATCAGGGGACTAACCCGGGTTGCCTGATAACACTGAAGATTTTCAATCCTTTTCTCAACTACACAGCTAGTGCATTTTGTACTTGTGCTGTATTTTTGTATATTTAAACGAACATTTGAATTTGAGAAGCTATGAGAAAGATTTATGTTTTAAACGTCTGTTTATTAGTCTCCCTCCTTTTTTGTACTGTTCTAATTGCCCAAAGCCCTCCTTCCTTATGGGGCTTAACACCAAGCGGTGGAGATGGGCTTGGTACATTGTTCAGTATAAATACCGGAAGCACTGCCATTTCGACTCAGTATAATTTTCAAGGATACCCCGGAAGTGCCCCGCAGTTCGTAAAATTATGTCAGGCAAGCAATGGAAAACTATACGGCACCACGCGTTTTGGGGGAGCCAACAATTTGGGTACGCTTTTCGAATACAATCCGGCTACTAACTCTTACTCAGTGCTTGTGGATTTTGATGGAACCAACAAAGGCTCAGATCCGCAATCTTCTGTTATACAAGCTTCAAATGGAAAGTTGTATGGGTTAACACGACTCGGAGGATTAAGTAATGTGGGTGTAATGTTTGAATACGATTTAAGTACAAGTACATTCTCCAAGAAGTATGATATGATTGCCGCTAACGGTCAGTTTCCACAATCCTCACTCCTTGAAGCCTCAAACGGTAAATTGTATGGTATCACTAGATTTGGAGGAGCAAGTGGCGCAGGTACTTTGTTTGAATATAATTTATCCCTGAGTTCCTATTCGGTGCTTACTAGTTTTTCTACTGCAATAGGAACAAATCCCCAGACTCCATTAATTCAGGCAAGTAATGGTAAAATTTATGGAACCACTTTGGCCGGAGGTTCAGGGAGCGGTGGAGTTATTTACGAATATGATCTTTCCACCTCAACCTTTAGTGTGGTGTTTAATTATACAGCTGCTGTCACCGGAAACCAGCCGGTTGGTGGTATTGTTCAAGCCTCAAATGGAAAAATTTATGGCACAACAAATGTGGGAGGTGCGAATAATTTGGGAGTACTTTTTGAATTTAACCCAACAGGCAACACCTATTCCGTTTTGTCAACTATGGCTAGCACCTTAGGAGGTAATCCGCAGGCAAGTCTTACTCAAGCGGCCAATGGAAAAATTTATGGGACAACACGAGTAGGGGGTGCAAATAATCTCGGTACTTTGTTTGAATTTGATCCGGGCACTAACATTCACACTAAACTGTTTGATTTTTCAGCAACAAACGGCACCTTTCCTCTGAGTGCTGTCACTCAGGCCACAAATGGTTTGTTATATGGACTTACATCTGCAGGGGGGACACAAAGTGTAGGCGTTTTATATGATTACAATATTTCACTGAACAGTTACACAAAAAAAATCGAGTTTAACACCTCAAGTGGTGGGATTCCCAATGGTACACTGCTTCATGCTGCGAATGATAAATTGTATGGCCTGAGTTCAGCCGGAGGTACTTCAACGGTAGGTGTAATTTTTGAGTATGACATGAGCTTAAATGCCTACACAAAAAAAATTGATCTTACTGCAGTAAATGGTTCACAACCTAGCGGCGGTTTAATCCAGGCTGCTAATGGTAAATTGTATGGCATGACACGGCTAGGCGGATTATCCAGTCTGGGGACCATTTTTGAATATGACTATGCTCTAAATACCTATACCAAAAAAATTAATTTAACTGCCGTCAATGGTAGCCAACCTTATGGATCACTTTGTTTGGCTTCGAACGGCAAAATGTATGGTTTAACAAATTTAGGAGGAGCAAACAGTGTTGGTGTTTTGTTCGAATACGATAATTTAAGCAACCTATACACCAAGCGTGTTGATCTGAGTGCCGCCAATGGTTCGAATCCATACGGAACTTTGATTCAAGCCAGCAACGGAAAATTATATGGCTTAACCCGAAATGGAGGAGCGAATGGATTAGGCGTGTTATTTGAATACATTATAGCAACCAACACCTATTCTAAAGTGGTTGACTTTACAGCTGCAGGAGGCTCTTTGCCGGAAGGATCATTAATTCAGGCGAGCAACGGTAAATTGTATGGTCTAACAAGTACCGGTGGAGCTAATTCTGTGGGAGCGCTGTTTGAGTTCGACCCAACATCAAATACCTATTCAAAACTTTATGATTTTTCTTCCGGAAGCGGCCAAACACCCCGTGGCACGCTCAAACAGGCCGCAAACGGTAAACTGTATGGGCTTACTCAGTCAGGTGGAGCAAATGGTATGGGAGTGGTGTTTGAATTTGACATTACCGGAAATACCTATACCAAAAAACTGGACCTTGGTGTTGCTTCCGGAAATTCCCCGCTTTACACACAACTTATTGAAGTTTGCCGCGCCCCAAACACACCCGGTGCGGTAAGCAGTTCGTTTAATTCTATGTGCGAAGGCAATGCGGGAATTCAAACCTTTGGTGTGCCCGCAGTTTCAGGTGCAACTGCTTACGCCTGGAGTTTTCCCGCAGGTGTAACTGTTATAAGTGGAGCCACGACTAATCTTGTGAATGTCGACTTCTCTGGTGCTAGTGGCGGAGTTCATAGCGTTTCGGTGACAGCCGCAAATCTATGTGGTAGTAGTCCTGCCTCAGTAAAAACTGTGACCATATTAGCCGCACCATCCATTTCTGTGAACAATGGGGCTATTTGTACGGGTCAATCCTTTACCATTAGTCCTTCCGGCGCGGTTACTTATACGTATTCAAGTGGAACTGCAATAGTTACTCCAACGGCAAATACATCCTACTCGGTAAGTGGAACCGGCTCAAATGGATGTGTGTCATTGGTTTCGGCTGTTTCAAACGTAACAGTAAATCCTTTGCCTGTTATCTCTGTGAACAGTGGGGTTATTTGCGCGGGCCAATCCTTTACAATACTCCCGGGAGGAGCATCAACATACACTTACTCCAGCGGAAGCGCTGTGGTTTCTCCGTCGAGCACTACTTCTTATTCAGTAAGTGGTACCAGCGCCGAAGGTTGTATTTCCTCAGCCCCGGCCATATCGACGGTTACTGTAAATGCTTTACCGGTAATTACCGTAAACAGTGGAACAATTTGCTCTGGTGGTTCATTCACCATAAATCCTTCAGGGGCCTTAACGTATACCTATTCCAGTGGTTCTAATGTGGTATCGCCGCTGTCTGACACCAATTACTCTGTAACCGGTACTGATAATAACGGTTGTGTGTCAGGAATCCCTGCCATTTCCAGCGTTACGGTTTATGCATTGCCTGTAATTTCTGTAAATAGTGGAGCAATTTGTAGTGGTCAGTCTTTCACGATGACACCTTCAGGTGCCCAAACCTATACCTATTCGGGTGGAAGTGGTGTGGTGAGCCCTCTTGTTAACACGTCCTATTCGGTAAGCGGCACAAGTTCCCTGGGTTGCGTTTCTGCAGCCCCCGCAATCTCATCCGTTACAGTAAATAGCTTACCCGTAATATCGGTAAACAGCGGAGCCATTTGTAATGGGTCCTCGTTTACACTGGTTGCCAGTGGAGCAAGCACCTATACCTATTCAGGCGGCTCAAGTGTAGTTTCTCCAACAATCACCACAAATTATTCGGTTAGTGGCACCAGCTCATTGGGCTGTGTTTCTGCTGCTCCGGCCATAGCTTCAGTCACTGTAAACAATTTACCTGTTCTTTCCGTAAACAGCGGAAGCATATGTTTGGGGAAATCATTTACCATGACCCCAAGTGGCGCAATTAGCTATACCTATTCAAGCGGCTCACAAGTGGTAAGTCCGACTATTACAACGGTTTACTCCGTTACAGGAACCGATGGTAACGGCTGTGTGTCTGCTTCCTCGGCTTTAGCAACTGTAACCGTAATTGCCCTTCCGGTTATCGTGGTAAATAGCGGAGCGATCTGCCTGAACCAGGTATTTACCATGACCCCTAGCGGGGCACAAACCTATACGTATTCAAGCGGTAGCAACACGGTTTCTCCATCTGTGAACACCAGCTACTCAGTAAGCGGTACCAGTTCTGTTGGTTGTGTTTCGGCTAGTCCTGCTATTGCCAATGTTACGGTTAACCCATTACCAATAATCACTGTCAACTCCGGATCAATTTGTTCAGGGACTACATTTACTTTAATCGCATCGGGTGCGAGCACTTACACCTATTCAAGTGGTTCCAATCTGGTCAACCCAACCATCACAAGTACATATTCAGTAACAGGAACCAGTTCCCTGGGATGTTTATCTCCGACTCAGGCTGTAACCACAATCACGGTAGCGCCTTTGCCTTTAATTACAGTTAACAGCGGTACAATTTGCAACACGTCCAGTTTCACCATGGTGCCTAACGGTGCCGCCACATATACATTTTCCAGCGGATCGCCTGTAGTTTCTCCCTCAATTACAACTTCTTATTCCGTTACCGGAACAAGCTCGCTTGGCTGTTTGTCGTCGAACACGGCCATTTCAACTGTTACAGTTTATGCGCGCCCGGTTATTACCGTTAACAGCGGCAGCATCTGTGCGACCAAAAACTTCACCATGGTTCCAAATGGTGCTTCAACTTACACCTATTCAAGTGGAAGCAATGTTGTTACCCCGCTTACATCCACATTTTATACCGTTATCGGTACCAGTTCACTTGGTTGTCTCTCGAGCAATACAGCTGTAGCCAATGTTACAGTAGCACCATCTCCTGTAATTGTAGTTAACAGTGGTAGCATATGCAGTGGAAAAGTATTTACCATGACTCCTACAGGCGCTGTTACCTATACATTTTTCAATGGTACCAATACGGTTAGTCCTGTTGTGAACACCTCCTACTCGGTAACGGGCACCAGTTCCCTTGGTTGTGTTTCCCCAACGCCGGCGATTTCGAATGTTACGGTTGTTGCCCTTCCCAATGTACTGATAAGCGGTACCAATAGCATTTGTTTTGGCAATTCAACAACTTTGAGTGCTTCAGGTGCACAAACCTATTCCTGGAATACCGGAGCTAACGGATCGACTATTGTTGCTTCACCTACTGTACTTACGACTTACAGTGTAGTTGGTACTGCTAATACGGGGTGTACAAAAGTTACTGCTTTTGCCATTGGCGTGTTGCCATTACCTACCATTTCCATATCGAACGGAGCCGTTTGCCCCGGAAATTCATTTGTTCTTTTGCCTTCAGGCGCCCTAACCTACACCTATTCCAGCGGGTCTGCCACTGTGTTTCCGGTAACCACAACAAGCTATTCTATTGTTGGAACGGATGGAAATGGCTGCGTGTCGGCAAACCCAGCCGTTGCTACAGTGAGTGTGGTTAATACATTAACTGTATCAATATCGGGCAACACAACCTTATGCGAAGGAGAGAGTACAAACCTTATTGCTAATGGTGCCTCCACTTACACCTGGAATACAGGAACGGTTAGCAATACAATTTCATTAACACCAAGCGTCACCACAAGTTATACAGTAGTAGGTTCTAGTGGGTCATGCAGAGATACCAGTAACGTTACCGTAAATGTAAATGCACTTCCGGTATTACAAATTAGTTCTACTGCATCAGTAATTTGTGTGAACGAGGGCGTTGAATTAAGCGTCACCGGCGCCTCAAATTACACCTGGAGTACCCAACAAACAGGAAGTGTTATTTTTGTTACACCAAGCATCACTACTACATATACGGTTCAGGGAACTGACGCCAACAATTGCTCAAGTATGGCAAGTTATTCTCTCACTGTGTCAGATTGTGTTCTTTTACCGGAGTCCAGGGCAAACACGCTTGACATTAGAGTATTCCCTAACCCGAACTCAGGCAAGTTTTACGTTGATTTGTATGCTGAATCCAGGGTTTCGGTATACAACCTCTTGGGAGAAATGATCTACTCAAACAATCTGAGTTCAGGCATCCAAGAAATGGATTTAGATGGATTTGCAAATGGAATTTACATCATTACCATTCAAACAGGTAATTCAAGCCAATCTCAGCGTTTGATTTTACACTAATCCACCAGTAGTTTCATTCCTAAAGGCCAAAATACCCGGTGTTTTGGCCTTTTGGTTTGTGTCCTGAGGAATTGTTAAATTTGCGGCTGAATCCTTCAAAAAAGGAGGGATCTGATCATTCACAATGAAAGTATATCTTGATAACGCCGCAACAACGCCTTTGGATAAAGAAGTGCTCAATGCCATGTTGCCTGTGCTTGAAATGGATTTTGGCAATCCTTCGTCTATCCATTCATTTGGCCGCAAAACCCGTTCTGCCATTGAAAATTCCCGCAAAAGCATTGCAAAACTGCTTAACGTTACCCCTGCAGAGATTTTTTTCACTTCAGGCGGCACAGAAGCCGATAACATGGCCATTGTCAGGAGCATTGAAACCTATGGTATTAAACATGCTATTTCAAGTGAAATAGAACACCATGCTGTTGAACATACATTGAAAGTATTAGAGAGCCAGGGAAAAGTAAAGGTAAGTTGGGTAAACGTTGATGAAAAAGGGAATGTAGACCTTAAGCACCTCGAGGAACTATTAAAAGCCAATGGAAAGAGCCTGGTATCGCTTATGCACGCCAACAATGAGCTTGGCACCTTATTGCCAGTTGCAGAGGTGGGTGCATTGTGTGAGAAATATGGTGCTATTTTTCACAGCGATACCGTTCAAACCATGGGGCATTATGCCATGGATCTGAAAAGCATGAAAGTGCATTTTGCAACCTGTGCCGCGCATAAATTTCACGGACCTAAAGGAGTTGGTTTTCTTTACATCAGTAACGACATAAAAATTGCACCATTCATTTATGGCGGCTCTCAGGAAAGAAACATGCGCGGGGGCACCGAAAACGTTGCCGGTATTGTAGGATTGGCGAAAGCACTGGAGTTGTGTTACAGGGATATGGAGGCCCACCAAAATCACATCCAATCGCTTAAACAACATATGAAAGCAGGTCTTGAAAAGAATATTCCCGGCATGAAGTTCAACGGGGAAACAACGGCTGAGCGATCGCTTTATACTGTACTCAATTGCAGTTTTCCTCATCATCCTGATGCAGAAATGTTACTGTTTAATCTCGACATATCTGGTATCGCTGCCAGTGGAGGCAGTGCCTGCAGCAGCGGAAGTGACCAGGGGAGTCACGTGCTAAAGGGCATAGCTGCTGATATGAGTCGTCCTTCGGTAAGATTTAGTTTTTCAAAATACAACACACTAGAAGAAATTGATTTTGTGGTGAGCAAACTCACCGAATTATTCAAGGTAAAAGTAAACGCCTGAGCGCCTAAAATTTAATCAATACCTAAACTTATGACAGACGTTAAATCAGTACTCGATTCATGTAAAGAACAAATGGAGAAGGCGATTCAGCACCTCGAGCTGGAATTGCAGAAAGTAAGGGCCGGAAAAGCTAATCCTGTGATGTTGGAAAATGTAATGGTTGATTATTACGGTAGTAAAGTGCCCATCAGCAACACAGCCAGTATAAATAGCCAGGATGCGAGAACTTTGATTGTACAGCCTTGGGAAAAATCAATGCTTACTCCAATCGAAAAAGCTATCCAATCTGCGAACCTGGGTCTCAATCCTCAAAATGACGGTGTCATCATCCGTATTGTTGTTCCGCCATTAACTGAAGAGAGACGTAAAGATTTGACGCGCACAGCCAAGTCACTGGGAGAAGATGCTAAAGTGGGTATCCGTAACGTGAGAAAGGAATCTATGGAGCAAGTTAAAAAGTTACTGAAGGATGGCTTGCCTGAAGACATGGCAAAAGATGCCGAAAGTAAAATCCAAACCCATACCGACACTTTTGTTGGCAAGGTGGAGAAACACATCGAGCAAAAGGAAAAGGAAATCATGACCGTATAAAATGCAAAAACCCGGATCGCTCCGGGTTTTTTTTAATTCAATTTGCTATATGCTTAAAGTATCGTAACGTTTGTTTTAGATTTTAAGGCAAGGAGCAAATCAGAATGGAATTAAGCCAATTTCACGTTCACCGCGTTAAGGCCTTTTTTTCCTTCCTGGATTTCAAAAACAACCTGGTCGTTTTCGCGGATTTCATCCTTA
>Ga0154020_10000396_pt1 | contig 52741 bp, 42 predicted proteins | sample Klosneuvirus_201_FD_109709 | JGI IMG/M metagenome (GOLD analysis project Ga0154020, IMG submission 109709) | Active sludge microbial communities from wastewater, Klosterneuburg, Austria - Klosneuvirus_20160825_MG | ecosystem: Engineered > WWTP > Aerobic digester > Activated sludge | place... | reverse complement strand
TTCAGAACCAGTCGCACCAGCCACGCAGAAGCTCACCGTGGTGGAGGATGGTTCGCTCGTCCAGGAGGAAGTAATTGAAGCCGCAAAGCCCACAGAAGAAAGCCGGCCGATGCCGGCGGAAGGGAGCCAGCCGATGCTGCCACAAGTGAGTCAGGCCATCAATGACCTGGCCGCCACTCTGAACGTGACGACCGAGCAAATCGAGGTTGTGAGTGTGGAAATGGTGGTCTGGCCAGATGGCAGTTACGGCTGTCCAAAGCCAGGCATGATGTACACGCAAGTGCTGCAAGACGGGCTGCGCATTCGCTTAGCTGCTGACGGCGTTGTCTATCAATACCATAGCGGCGGCGGACGCGCACCATTTCTCTGCAATGACCCCGCCAAACCGGCGCCGCCCGGCAGCAAAACCGAAGGAAGTTGACTCAGTTGAGCAGTTATACTGACCAAACAGAGGCCGGGAGAACATGTTCTCCCGGCCTCTGTTTGGTTACTTACCGACCGTAACGAAGTGCGCTGCGGCTCAAATGATCAATCTGACCCGTAGGCGCTTCGTGCAACTTAGCGCCCGGTCACTTGCCCAATAAAGCAGGCGATATTGTCGCCCTGGAAGACGTTGGGGCTGCACAGGATGCCGCAGTTGCTCCACACGCCCTTCTTCACGCCCGTCGCCTGATAGGTGATCACGCGCGTCTCACCCGGCGCGCCGGGGACAGAGGTCACGCGCAGTTCAGTGTCAGCAACCGGCAGCGAACCGGCGCCGTCAGCGTAATAATTCTGACCGCTGTTGCCGAATCTGTTTTCGGCGCCAACCGTCAGGAAGCCGCCATCGCCGTTGTTGACCGAGCCATACGTGAAGGTGATGTCTTCAACCGCACCCAGCGTTATCCAGACCTGGAACGAATTGGGCCGCCCGGTGCTATATTCTGGCACTGCGTCCCATTCCACGATCAGCCAGGTGGAGACGCCATCGGTAAGCGTCGCAATGCGCATGGCGCCACCCGCGGCCGGGTTCAGATCCGTCCAATACGGCGCCAGCACATTGTTTGGCTGGAGCGGATTGGGGAAAATCTGATTGGCGAAGTTGATATCGGCGCTTGTGCCGCCGCCCACGACAATATAGCCGTTGCTGACGAGGCCGATGCGCGTCCACGTCTCACCGGCATAGGTGAAGGCAGGCACGGTGAAGTTGGTGATCGTCTCGTCGCCCACACCCGCAATCGGCCCGATGCCGAAGATCGACAGCGGCAGGTAGCCTGCGGGCGAACCGCCAGGATCTGCACCGATCGTGACGATCGCCGGCTGGGCGCCCGCCAACGGGCCTTTGTAGACGACGCTGTTGCCCCAGACGCCGGCATTGACGACGCTGTTTGGATCCAGGCTCAACTGAGGCGGCAATTGGTCGAAGAAGTCGACCTCAGCCGTGTCGAACGTGGTGTTCTTGAGCGTGACGGTGCAGGTGGTTTTGGCGCCGCGCGCAATGACTGCCGGATCGCAGCTCTTGGTGATGTTGACGTTCGGCTCACCGCGCACCAGCGTGACCGGGAAGTGGACTGACCGGTCGCCCTGCTTGAACTCGATCATCGCAAAGCGCACCTGACCCATCGGCACATAGCGGGCGTCGATGGTGATGTCAAAGGTGAGCGCTTCCCCCGGATTGAGGCGAATCTGCTTGGGCAGGCTGATGTTCACGTCCGGCGGCGCCGAGACGCTGACTTTCCAGTTGCGCGCGCGGTTATCGACGCTGCGGATCGTGCGCTGCACCGTGATCTTGCCTGCCATGTCGGGCAGATACAGGCTCGGATAGTTCGCATTCCACAGGCTCTTTTCCAGGGCCACGTAGTTTGCCTTGGTCTCATCGAAGGTAAAACCAGGATTGGTGGCGGCTGCCACATCGACGCGACCGGAGCCGGTGTCGAACGAATCCGCCGGGGTGACGCCATCTTCCTTGACCACGCCGGCCACCTTGGCCGTCGTCATGATCGCCGACTTGATCTGGCCGGGCGTCCAGTCCGGGTGCAGGTCTTTCAGGAGCGCACCCACGCCGGCGATGTGCGGGCTGGACATCGACGTGCCCTGAATCGCCTGGAAGAGCTGGCCAGGATAGCCGCCATCTTCGGTAGCAGGCAGCGGTGTGTGGCCAGCTAGAATCTGTACGCCAGGCGCCGTGATGTCCGGCTTGCTGACGCCTAGCAATTGCTGAGGCCCGCCGCGCGAGCTGAAGGAGGCAATGACGTCACCCTGCACCTGCGTCGCCGTGCCCGGCGTGAAGGTCGCCATGACGCCCGCGTGCGCGTTGAAGAACGCGATCATCTGGTCGCCTTCCGGCCCGTCGATGTGCACGCTGGGGATGAAATGGTTGTCGGTGTTCAACCCTTGCAGGATGAGGTTGCGCAGGATCATGCCTGCGGCGCCGCCCTGACTGACGTTGTAGCTCTTGTTGACACGGGCGTTGACGCCACGCTCGCAGACTACAATCTGACCGGTAAAGGCGCCGGGGGCAGCCGGATTCAGACACAGCGGATCGGCGGTATTGAGGACGACCGGCAGCGGGGTGCTGATGCCAGGCGTGACGGTGGCGCCAACGAGGTTGAGCGTGTCACCGTTGTTTGCGGTCAGCGTCAGGGTGCTGAGGAAGTGACGGTCGCTGGTGCTGGCGGCGACGGTGGTCACCCACGGGCCGCGGTGCGCCACGGTCTCAGGCGCGGGGCCAGAGTTGCCGGCCGAGGCAGCCACGAAAACGCCGTTGTCGTAGGCATTGAGGAACGCCAGTTCGACGGCGTCGCCATAGGGCGCGTTGCCGCCGCTGATCGAGAAGTTGATGACGTTGACGCCGTCAAGGATGGCCTGTTCGACCGCGGCGATCGAGTCGCTGCCGTAGCAACCTCCGTCGCCACAGACGCGATAAGCGATCACATGCGCGCGCGGCGCAATACCAGACACGACGCCGCGCGACTCGCCAAAGATGCTGGAGGAAACGCCCGCGTTGCCGGCGGAGGTCGTCAGCGTGTGGGTGCCGTGGCCGTTGTCATCACGCGCCGAGTCGAATTCAGTCGGCAGCAGGCCAACGAACGCCTTGTAGGTGTCGATGAAGTCGTACGCGCCGATCAATTTGTTGTTGCAGGAGAAAGCTGCATCGTTCGGATTCCACGCAGTGTCGCCAAAATCACAGGTGCTGCGGGGAACGCCGCCTGAAAAGCCATTGGAACCGGGCACAACCGGCGGCGCAGCGTACGGCTTGCCGGAAGGATCCGGATCCGACACAGAGGGATGCTCAGGCCAGACGCCGGAGTCCAGGATGCCGACGATCACCCCTTCGCCTGCGCTTTCCTGACCGCCGAGTTGAGCCCAGGCAGCCGGTGCGCCGATAAAGGCGGGGCTGGCGTCGGTATCAGGCTGGCGCAGCTCGTCAAGAAAAACGGCTTTGACGCCTTGGCTGCTGGCAACGTCGCCGATATTGCCTTCCGGCATTACCATCGAGACGCCGTTGAAAACTTTGGTGTAACGATGGACGACCTGTCCCTCGCCCGCGGCCACGGCAGGCGCAGGATCAGCGCCCTCTTCCAGCACCACGATGACGCTTGCCAGTTGAAACTGGTCGGGTGAGCGTTGCGTGCTGGCCGCTACTTCTGGCTTGACCGCGCTTTCGCTCGATTCAGGCGCCAGTGCGTCGCCAGGCGTCAGCGGGCCTGGTGTGGGCTGCGGCGTCTGGGCAAGTTCAGTCTGGCTGTCGGATAAGACTGCGGGCAGGAACAGACGCGTCGCCGTATCCGGGGTTGCCGGTGTAGCATCTTGGGCAAAGACAGGGGTGACGGATGTCAGGACGAGAGAGAGGATCAACAAAAGCGCGGGAATACTCCGCCAATTGACCTTCATGCAGGTGTTCTCCTTTTTTCAGCAATGTTCAAAGAGGCTTGATGATGGAAATGCGCTGTGATGCTGGACGTAGTGCAACACAGGTTACACTATGACGGAAGATTATAGGCACAAAAAAATAGAAATTTCAATCAGGGAAAGCTGACAATTTTTGGCGCAGAATGGACCACGCCTTACGGACGCCTGAAATTATCCGCGTCACGTCGCCGTTCCGTCTCACCACAGGGGAACGATCAGCCGCGTCCAGTCGTCCTCAGGGTGAGCACTCATGATGGTCTGTGCACTGTCCGCAGATGGAGTGCAAGAAAGGGAAAAACGATGAACTATCGATCCATCGCCGTCATGGCTGGCTTGGCGGCGGCCATGCTGGTCACCGCCTGTGCGGCGACGCCGGAAACGCCCATGCCGCCCGCTGAGCAAAGCGCGGCACCGCCCACATTGTCCGTGGCGGCTCCGCAGTCGCCGCTAGCGGTTGAGCCGCCCCTGGCAGTCGAGTCGCCGCTGCTGACGCCGATCTCCGTTGCTGCGGCTGCGGGCGGCGTGACCGGCGAGGCGCCCCAGGCGCTGCTGGACTTGATCCTCGACGACGCGGCCGGCCGCACTGGCCTGGCGCGCAGCGCGCTACAGGTGATCCAGGATCAGGCAGTGGTGTGGTCGGATGGCTCGTTGGGCTGTGGGCAGCCCGGCATGGTCTACACGCAGGCGCTGGTGGAGGGCTACCACGTGATCGTGGCGGCTGGCGATCAGACGCTCGACTACCGCGCCGGCCGCAACAATTCCTTCCGCCTCTGCGAGAACCCACGCCCCAACGCGCCCGGCGCACCGCCCTCCCGTTGAAATTGTCTAAACAAAAAAGAGAAGGGCCGCTCGGCCCTTCTCTTTTTTGTTTAGACACGATTCAGACGCCGCAGCGCCTGACGTCGCTTACCACACCTCCTAGCGGACGATCACGACGCCTGCTTCGGCATCCACAGGGGCGCCGGGCAGATAGCGCAGCAACAGACCGAATTCGGTGTTGTTGGTGCGCGAGCCGGTGTCGACCACCGTCAGCACATCATTCTGCTTGAAGCCGATCTCGGTCAGACCGACATCGCCATTCTGGAAGACGCCGAGGTAGCGCTCACCCAGCGGGGCAATCGTGATCGCATCGAACATGTCGGTGGCGTCGCCCGTGAAGTAGATATCACGCGCCACGGCCTGAATGTTGATGGGCTTGAGGAAGTCCGCCGCGTTCATGCCGATCTGCTCGCCGCACAACAACAACACGGTATTGCCACTGTTGGTGTTGTGGTCGGTGAAGAAGAAGGCATCGGCCAGACCGGTTTTCAGGTCCGCCACCCAACTGAAGTTGCGGCCATCCGACAGTGCCGAAAGGGCTGCATCGAAGGTGAAAGCCTGATAGTCGAAGATGCCGTCGTTGTCGACATCCATGTTGATCTCGATGCTCAACGGTGCGTTGGCATGCGCCTGCCGCTCCCACGTATTCACAGCAAAGGCCATGAGGAACGAAGGATCGTCGCTGCAGAAGCCGGCCGGCACTGGGTAGGTAGCATAGCCGAGATAGTGGAAGTCCGGCCGCGGGTTCTGTTCGCCAGGACCGCCTTCGGGCAGGTTGTAGTTGCCGGCAAGCAGCGAGTAGCTCTCCACCGTCGCCGTTGCCACACCGCGATTGCGCACCTGCACATCTGCACCCTTCATATTGCGCAGCGTGATGTTGGCGGCCTTGCGCGGCAGCACCTGCCACGGCAAGTGGATACGGTTGGCGCCGTCGCTGATGTCGGTCATGTAGATGTAGCCGTCGTACTCCATGCCGGTCAGTGCGTCGCCGCTGGCGCCGAGTGCGCCAGAGTTGAGCGCCCATTCCTCCAGCATGGCGCCGTCGATCTCCATTTTGACCTCGAAGTAGCCCCAGTCATTGGCGGGTACTTGGACGCTGTTCGGCACGCGCACCTTGACCGCGCCGTTGGCTTCGTCGTCCGCAAAGCGGAAGGTCGAAGAAACGCGCAGCTTCATCTCCTGGTCGCTGTAGTTGCGCACCGCCACCCACTTGGAGAGCCGGAGCTTGGTCTGGCTGACCTCATGGAAGGTGAAGGAGAGGGCCGGCGCGCCCGTTTCGGCCTCGAAGGCGACCAGCGGGGTGACCAGCGCCTCGTCGACGCGCACTTCACCGCCGCCGATACGGGTGATCGCCGCCAATTCGCCGCCGCCGATGGCAGCCTTGTTGATGATGTTGGTCTCGGCTGTGTTGACCAGCGCCGCTTTGAGCTCCGTGATCGTGCGGCCTGGGTGCGCCTGCTTGAGCAGGGCCGCCGAGCCGGTGACCATCGGCGCCGCACCGGAGGTGCCGCCAAAGGCTTCCTGACCAACCCCAGTGCCTGCCACTGCGGAGAAGGACGCGCCCGGCGCACCGATCTCCGGCTTGATCAGGTTATCGCTCATGGTCGGCCCACGTGAAGAGGAGCCGGCCATATGGCGCACCAGTGGAATGCCCACGGCCGGGTCAAAGCGCACGGTGACGCCCGCGGCCAGACCGCTCTTGAGGCGATTCGAGTCCACCTGGCTGATCATGTAGCCGGGGATGCTCGGGTCGCCGCCGCCAAAGCCGCCCGAGAAGGGTTCGCCCGGCGCCACCAACCCGATGATGCCGACCAGAGCGCCGCCCGCGGCGATGTTGCTGATCTTGATGCTGAAGCCACAGGAGCCGCGGTCAACCAGCACGATCTTGCCGGCCAGCGAGCCTGCGGGGAAGGGATTGCAGCCCAGCAGGTTGCCGCCGGCGCCGTCGCCATATTGCAGCGGGCCTTCGATCGGCGCGGTCAGCGGCGCGGACCACGGCTGGAAGAAGGTCTGAATCTGCCCGGCGATAGCCGGCGGGGTCAGCACCTGCATCAGCGGCAGGAAAGCTGAAGGCACTTCGGTCTGTGCCACCGAAAGCGCGGACAGCGTCGCGGCTGGCGAGCCGGTCACGTAAGGCTTGTCCGCCGAGTTGCCCGCGGAGGCAACCGTCAGCACGCCGATCGCCGCGGCATGTTCCACCGCCTGCGACAGATCGTCGTCGAAAGATTGGCCGTAGGTCGAGCCGAGCGACATATTGACGATGTCCAGATGATCGCTGGTGTCACCATCGCCATTCGGGTCGACGACGTACTCCATGCCCTGGATCAACGCCACGCCGCTGCACGAGGTCGAGACGGAGGAGCAGACCTTGACGGCGTAGAGATCCACGCCCGGCGCCACACCGATGCCACCCGTTGCTGAGTTATCGACGCTGATGCCTGCGCTCAGGCTACCGTCGCCGACGAGACCGAACGCGTAGGCCGTGTAGACGACGCCGGCGCCCAGCTTGATGCCCGGCAGCGGCAACACGACGGTCGTTGTGCCGGCAAGCCGCACTTCGAGGTCGTACGTTCCGGCAGGCACGGGCGTGTACTCCCCAACTTCGCCAAATGCGACGTTGCCAAAGATCACCGGGCCACCGGCCACGGCAATATCGACCGCCGGCGCATCCGGTGAGAGATGCACGAAGCGGATGTGGGCGTTGCCGGCAGCCGGGTCGCTGTTGTCGTCGACCAGCACCAGCGGGGCGATGTCGGCGAGCAGGCCCTTGGCGATTACGGTGTAATCGACGCCCGCGTCAATCGTTAGGTCAGCGTCGATCACCACCGGGGTAGTGGCGCCTGTCGGCACAACCTTGACGTTATACGTCCCCGGCGGCAGGCTCAGATAGTTGCTGATCGCCTTGAATGGCACGTCGGCCAGCACGATCCCATCGTTGACCAGCACGTCCACCGCCGGTGCGTCGGGCGAAGCATGGACAACGCGCACACGGGCGCGGCCGGGATCGGGCATGGGCAGGCCACCGATGATGTCGGCGACATGGGTGCCGTGGCCGCCATCTGGACCGTCATCGATCGGGTCAGGATCGGGCATTTCGGGGCCATTCGGCCAGACCGAACCGGTGAAGTCGTAGCCGCCCACCACCTTGGCGGTGGGGAAGGTGCCCGGTTCGATGATAGTCGGGTCGTTGCTCTCGAACGCGTAGACGCTGCCGGCGCCGCCCAACTTGGCATGGGTGTAGTCGATGCCGCTGTCGAGCACTGCCACCTTGACGCCTGCGCCGTCGAAGCCGAAGACTTCTTGCACGGTGGCGGCGCCAATGTAGGGCACCGTCTCGCGCAGATCTTTTTCGTAATTCTTGACCGGACGCACCGCGATTACGGCTGGATTGTCGGCCAGTTCGCGCAGCGTATCGAGCGTGGCATTGATCAACACGGCGTTCAACGCTACCTGCGTCGTCGCCAGCACGGTGGCGCTTGGGTCGATCTGCGCCAGGTCGGCGAGCACGGCTGCCTGCTGCTGCTCGACCACCGCAGCCACGGAAACCTGCTCGGCGCCGGAGACGGCAGCGCCGCGCACTTCGGCCGCGGCGATCGCCTCACCCACGGAGGGCTGGCTCAGGCGGACGATGACATTTTGCGCGCCGCGGCTTGCCAGCTCCGGGCTAAGCTTGAGTTTGTTGAACTCGGTGGTGTCAAGCTGCACGGGCGCGTCCAACTTTGCTGCGGCCATCCAGGCCGGCAGGACGCGTCCGGCGGGCGCGCCGGCGGTTACCTGGCTGGCGCTGGCCGCGTCAACTTCCACCACCGTGACTGGCGGCGCCTCATCGTTGGCTTCGTCGCTGGCTTGCGAGTTGCCGAATGAACTTACAACAGAAGGTAGAAAAAGCTGATGGTTGACATCGGGACTGTCTGGATTCTGGTCCTGGGCAAATGCCGGGGCAACTGCGCCAAGCACCATAGCAGAGATGAGCAATAAGTTGAGAACAACTTTTCTCATGGTAACTCCTTCATTGGGATCAGAACGGTTAGCTGGGAATTCAGGGATGGATCTGCGTCCGAACGATGAGCATTCGACTGTGGATGAAACTCTCCTTTCCAGGGCGCTGTGCGCTGAACAGAACGCTACGGTGCAACAGAAGACCATGCGTGGCGGCTTCGGTGGTTTATGAAGCAACGCCAGCGTGTCGCATGTTGCGTGTGACGGCGCGCATGAGCCATGCGCTGACGAATAGGGGTTTTGCAAAGTATACTCAAAGCATAAACGGCAAAACTTATATACAGAGTATCAGAGAAAAGAGGAGCGTAAAGAGTGGAATGCTTACAATTTTCCGCCGATGTTTCCACTACGCTTGACGGACAATCATCCATCTGGACGAAAAGCCGGCCACTGGCGCTGGTGACATCGAAAGAGGCTGTCGTGTTCGATCAATGGCTGCGGGCAAGCTATGCATGGGCGTGTGAGCGCCTTTATCACGAGTTTGCCTGGAGCTACGACTGGGTAAGTTGGGGCGTCAGCGCCGGCGCGTGGGATCATTGGCGGCGTGTAGCGCTCGATGAAGTGCAGCCGCATGAAGCAACATCTGGCGCCCCGCTCCTGGAGCTTGGCTTCGGCACCGGTGTACTGTTGGCCGTGGCCGCTCAGCGCGGCGCCGCACTTGTCGGTCTTGAATTATCGCCGCAGATGCACGCCGTGGCGACCGCGCGGCTGGAGGCGCACGGCATGTCAGCGCCGCGCCTCCGCGCCACCGCCCAACAGATGCCCTTCGCGGGCGGCAGCTTCGGCGCTATTATCGCCACGTTTCCCGCGCGGTATATGCTGGAGCCGGCCACGCTGCGTGAGTGTCATCGCGTCTTGCGCGCTCGCGGCCGATTGATCATTGGCGGGCTGTGGGTGGTTCCGACGGTAGCAGGACGTCGGCTGCAATTGCCGTTGCTCTATGGTGCGCCTTCCGCAGCGCAAGTTAACGCGGTGCTACAGCGGGTCGAGGGCGCAGGCTTTGCCGCCACCCTGCAAATGCGCCGCGCGCGCGGCGCAGAAGTCGCTGTGGTCGTGGGGGAAAAACACTGATCAATGCAGGAGAGAGGGAAGCACCCGTAATGAAGCTGCCAAATCTTATGAAACGTCTTTTGGGCAAACCGCTGGAGCCATCACAACCGACGGCGCCCCCGCTTGCACCGTTGACGCCTGAACTTGAGCCGGATGAACTTCAAGTCCCCGAAATCACGCCGGCGGCTTTGCGCAGTGCGTTGCAGGACGACCAGCCTCTGCTCTTGCTCGACGTGCGCGAACCCTACGAATGGCGGCAGGTGCGCATCCCTGGCGCGCGCCACATGCCGATGAACAGCGTGCCACAGCACCTCGCCGAGCTGCCGACCGACCGGCCAATCGTGGTCTTCTGCGCGCACGGCAGCCGTTCGTTCGGCGTGGCCTACTATCTACGCACCGAGGGCCTCGACGCCTGCAATCTGACCGGTGGCATTACCCAGTGGCATGTCCAGGGCGGCGAGGTCGAAGTGCACACGACGCTGTGATGCGTAACAGGTGATACGTAATACGTGAGGCGTAAGGCGACATTACGTATTACGCATCACACTTTGATCACGAAATTGCGTCTCGTAGAGTGTGGCATAGAGGCCGCCCTGTGCGAGCAATTCCCGATGTGCGCCCTGTTCGATAATTTGTCCCTTCTCCACCACGAGAATTTTGTCCGCGGCCAGGATGGTGGAAAGCCGATGCGCGATGACGACGCTCGTCCGTCCACGCAGCAGCGGCTGCAACGCGGCTTGAATCAGCGCCTCACTTTGCGAGTCGAGATGTGAGGTCGCCTCATCCAGCACGAGGATGCGCGGATCCTTCAGGATCACCCGTGCGATGGCGAGACGCTGTTTCTCCCCGCCGCTCAAACGATAGCCGCGTTCGCCGACTTGCGTGTCGTACCCTTCGGGCAGAGCGGCGATCATCTCGTGGATGTTCCCAGCCCGGCACGCCGCCTCCAGTTCCGCCTGCGTGGCGTCAGCTTTGGCATAGAGCAGGTTGGCGCGAATCGTATCGTGGAAAAGGTAGGTCTCCTGGCTGACGATGCCGAATTGCTGCGACAGCGAGTCCAACGTAATGTCGCGCAGGTCAATGCCATCTAACAAGATGCGACCGGCAGTCGGGTCATACAGCCGTGGCAGCAGGTAAGTGAGCGTCGTTTTGCCCGCGCCGCTGGGGCCGACCAAGGCCGTCAAGTCGCCCGGCGCGATTTCAAAGTTGATGTTCTGCAAAGCGTGGCGGCGCAACAGACCGGCTTGATCGGGATCGGCTGCCTCTGTGGTTGCGGCAGTCGAGGTTGCGTCATCTTTCCCATTCAAAGCCGCGCTCCCATCTGCTTGGGGCAGGTGCAGCACATCCCCAATCAGCGGGCCCTGATATTGAAACCAGACATCTTCGAAGCGAATATGTCCCTCTGTCGTGTGAAGTTGGACCGCGCCGGGTTTATCCTGAATCTCGACCGGCAGATCGAGATATTCGAAGACGCGCTCAAAGCTGACCAGCGCGGTCACAAACTCGACCTGCACGTTGGTCAACGCTGAAATCGGCCCGTAGAGCCGCGCCAGGTACGCCGTAAAAGCCACGATCGTGCCCACGGTCAGCGCGTCGTTGAGCACCATCCAACCGCCCACCCAGTAGACCAACGCGCTGCCGACCGCACCTACCAATCCCAGCCCCATGAAAAAGAGCTGGGAGACTTCGGCGCGACGCACGCCGATATCGCGCACGTTGGCGCTGACCGCTTTGAAGCGCTGCTCCTCGGCGGGCAGGCGGTTGAAGGTTTTCATCAAGAGCGCGCCGTTGACCGTGAGCGTCTCGGTAATCTGGCTGCTCATGTCCGCGTTGTAATCTAACGCCTGGCGTCGAATCTTGCGCAAGGTCAGGCCGACGCGGCGCGCGGGCAGCAAAAACAGCGGCAGCACCGCGACCGAAAGCAACGCCAGCCGCCATTCGATGCTGATCATGACCGCCAGCGTTGAAACCAATGTCACGACGTTGGTCAGGATCTCCGGGATCGTGCTGGTGATGGCGCCCTGTGCGCCGATAACGTCATTGTTAAAGCGTGAAACGATCTCGCCTGATTTGGTGTTGGTAAAAAAGCGCATCGACATGCGCCCCAGATGATCGAACATCTGGTTGCGCAGGTCGTAGATGATGCCTTCCCCGGCGCGGGCGCTGAAATGACGTTGCACGACGCCCAGCAAGCCCGTCAGCAGCGGCACGGCAAACAGGCCGATCGCCAGCAGGTTCAACAAGCGCAGATTGCCACTCGGCAGGACCTGGTCGATCAGCGCGCGATAGATCAGCGGCGGCAGCAGCCCCAGCAGAGAGGTCAACGTAATCGTGACCAGGACAATCGTGATGGCGCGCATATAGGGCCGCGCATACTGAAAGACGCGACGCAACAGCGCACGGTCAATGATCGGTCGCTGTTTGTCCGATTCCTCGAAAGTGATATACCGCCACCAATTTCCGCTGTGCATAGTTTTGTGCGCCTTCTCCCCTTCTTACCCTTTCCCCCGCCGCTGCACGATCTCCGTCAGCGCGCCGCCGATGGTGCAAAAAGCGCCAGCATAGAGCGCCGGCTGCCAGCTTCCCAGAAAAACAAAGAACATAAGCGGCGCCACGCTCGCCATCCCGCCTAGAAACGCGTGCATCCCGCCGCGCTGCCGCACATAGAGCGCGGTCAAGACGCCGGCCAACAACGGGCCGAACAACGTGGCAATGGCCTCGTACTCGATGGAAAGCGTGAGCGTCTGCACCAACTCGGTGAGCACGGTCACCAGAAACGTATTGGCGGCAAACGCAAACAGCACCCCCTGCCAGGACAGTGGCGGCTTCCCCCCATCAGGCGCCGTAGTCCGCCGCGCACGACGCGTCATACCTTTTCGCACGGCAAGCAGCAAGACACAATTTTTTTCTCCCCATCTCTCTGTCTCTTCATCTCCTTGTCTCCCCTCCCTACGCAAGCCTCGACCAATCCGGCTCCTCATAGCTCTCCCGACGCCAGCGATACCCCGGCTCGTCGATCACACCGGGGACGTCGGCGTGCATCAACAGATGGAGCGCACGAAAAATCACCGTGCGTTGTTGCAGCGGAGCATGTGGCTCACCGAGCGGATGGCCCAGCGGCCACTTGACAAAGACGGCGCGCGGCGCGCCCACCGCTGCGGTCAGGTCGCGCGCAATCGAGATGCTCACGGTGGGAATACCCACTCGCTCAATGGCGCGTGCGATCAGTCCCACGGACCGATTGCAAAGCCCTCAGGCAGGCGTGAGCAAGGCAAAATCGACGCCGTCGGCGCGCAGCTTCGCCGCGACTTCCGGCGCGGTGTGCTGCGTCAGCGTCGTCACCAGTTCGCCGTCGATGTGCCCCATGAACCCGTAATGCCGCGGCGCCAGCGAGCCGATGACCTTCTGTCCCACCAACTCCTGCAAGTGCGCCAACGGAAAAATCACGTTGAGGTCGGCGTCGGCGTCGCGGTGGTCGTAATAATTGTGCGTAATGGTGAGTTGCGCAGGCGTGGCGTTCACCGGAATCTCGCGATAGGTGGCGTCACCTTGCGGCGTCTCCATATCAAATGGCGTCTGCTCAATCAAGTGGACGCCGCCGGTCGTCATCAGCACGCCGCGCGCGGTGGAAAGCGGCTTGCGCAGCCGCGCAAATGGAATTGCGTCATCGTCCACATCCAGCGACGCGCTGCGTTGGGCGGCGCGTCGCGCCCACCATTGCGCCACCGCAGGGATGCCATAGATCCGGTTGGAAAGCTTTTGTAGCCAAGTAATTGTCTCACCCATACTGAGCAGTATAGCGCCGAAACGCCATCTTGCCAGAATAGTGATTACATTCTATAGCGAGCCGGTTGACGCCTCCCCTGCTTCCCTACTCGTTTTTCCATCCCCGCGGCCTATGATACAATCGCCGTTTGTGACTACGTTATGGTCGTTGCTCTTTTCACCGATTGGGCCGGCGCTGATCCTGCTAGCCGGCGCCGCGGCTGAAATCTCGCTGGGTCGCTGGTTTCGGCGTGCGCAGTGGCACACCTGGTTTGCGCTCGCCTTTCTAGGCAGCGCCGGACTGGTTTATATCGGGTTGCAATTTTCCGGCGTGGTGCCGACCTATGGCCGCCCCTGGCAGCCACTCTTGCAAAGCGCCACCAATCTCTACTGGATCGCCGATGGGTGGAACTATTATCTCGGCGCGCTGATCCTGCTGGTGGGCGGGCTGGGCATCCTGCTCAACCGCGCACGCACCCCCGACGGTAAGCCGGCGCCACGCTTACACAGCGTACTTGCCACCGATCTGATCCTCATAGCCGCCAGCCTGCTCTTTGTCGCCAGCGGCAATCTGCTCACCGTGCTGCTGACCTGGGTCTTTCTCGATATTACAGTGATCTTGCGCCTCGCCGCAGAGCCGATAGGCGCCGTGCAGTCCGAACGCGCGCGCGCCAGCGAAGCGCAGATTCTCAGCTTGATCGGCGCCGTCTTCCTCTTTGTTGCGCTGCTGCCGGCTGGACCAGCCGGCCTGGCGCAAGAATTGACGATCGGCGCCATCCCCACCGAAACCCTGGTGTTGTTGCTGCTGGCGACTGTCATCCGCGCAGGATTCTATCCCTTTCACTTGTGGCTGCTGCCGCGCTCGGCGCACCGGCTCAATCTGTCTGAGCGCCTGCTGGATCATCTGGTTCCGGTGCTCGGCGGACTATGGTTGTGGGGACGCGCGCTGCAACTTGGCGGCGGCGCGCTGCTATTCTCGCCGGAGATGCTGTTTGTGATCGCGCTGGCGATCTTTGCAGCGGCGCTGGCCGCTTTCACTGCGCAAGATCACACTTATTATGTCGCCTTCGTTTTGGTTACATCGGCTGGAATTGCTGCATTGGCAGGGCTGCTGGGCGCGACGCCGGGGCCAGCGTCGATGATGTGGCCGCTGACCGCGTTTGCGTTGGGCGGCGCCTTATGGATGGTGGGCGATCAGACGTGGCGTGCGTGGGGCTGGCAGATTCCCGTGAGCGTCGGTGCGCTCGCGCTGGCAAGTGTGCCCTTTACCCCTGGGTTTTTGGCGCAGCCGGCGCTGGCGCGCTTGTTGACGAGTGGCCCGGCCTATTGGCCCGCGTTTCTACTCTATGTGCTGGCGCAGGGGATGTTGATCGCTTCGGTGCTGCGCAGTTGGAACGCCGAACACAAAGCATCCACCGACCTGCCCGACAGCTACTTACTCAAGCTGCTCACCGCCTGTCTTTTGCTGGGATTGCCGCTGGCCGTCGCCGGTTTTCTGCCGCGTTTCGCCGAAACGCTGGTGGGAATTCCTAATACCATCGCTGACTCGCTGGGCAATCCACCCAATGTGGTGGCCAACGCCGAGGTATGGGTTACGCTGGCACTGCCCCTCCTGCTTGGCTTTGGGCTGGTGTGGCTGCATCCGCGCGTGTGGCCGCGGCTGGGCGATTTGCCAGACCGCATCAGTCGCTTCAGCCAACTTGAATGGCTCTTCAATCTGACGGTATGGGGCATTGACTACAGCGCTCAGATCGGCAAGCATGGGCTGCGCGTGGTCGAAGGCGCCGGCTATGTCGGGTGGGCGCTCGCCATCGTGTTGCTGGGATTGCTATTGGTGCGCTGATGGGATTTTCTCCGTTCTCCGCAATTGGTCTGTTGTTGGCAAATGGGCCGGGCATTCTGTTGCTGTCGGCGCTGACGGCGAGCATTGTGCTGTTTTGGGATTGGCGTTGGGCGCTGTCCGCGGCCGTGATCGTCCTGCTGGCCCTGAGCAGCATTGGCGCAGCGCTCCACACCTTAAGTCCGCTGGTCACCGCCGGTCAATGGCTGGCGAGCGTGGTGGCAGGCGTGTTGTTAGGCTTGGCCGGTCGCTTCCATCCTGCCGCTGCCAACACGCACACGAACGGCAACTGGCTTCTCCGCTTGATTGCGCTTGGGTTTATGGTGGGTGCGTGGTGGGTGATCGATCCTGGCGTCAGCCTGCCCCTCTTCACACAAGGCGAGACTGACTTGATTTTCTGGCTAGGGCTGTGTGGCTTGTTGATCGTGAGCCTTTCGTCGGCGCCGCTGCATACAGGCATCGGGCTGATGTTGATGATGGCGCCGCTCCAGGCGATCGCTGCAGTCTTACTGCCGGGTTCGGGCATGGCGCTCCTTGTCAGCATCGCACAGATCTTGCTTGCGCTTAGCTGCGCGTATCTTGTCCTGGCGCAGCCAAGCCTGGTGCGCGCATCGCGCCGGACGCTGCCACTTCCCGGCGAAACCACGCCGACGCCACTGCCGGCACAAACGATCCAGCCGGCGCAAACGACCCAGTCAGCGCAAACAACCCAGACGGGCCAAACGCCGCTGCGTTTCCCTAAGCCGCGCCAGCAGCAACCCGCATCGCTTGCGACCGGCGTCACCCCCAACCCTGGACAGGAGCCACAAGTGCCGGTGGAGAAAAGCGCATGACGCCAGTGAATGCCGCGGGACTGCCGTTCCTGCTCTTGATCTTTGGTTTCTACCTGGTTGCTGCAGGCGCCAGCTTTTACCTGCGCGCCTGGGGGCGTTGGGTGGCGCTTGGCGGCGCCGTTGCCGCCCTGCTGGTTGCGGCATGGCTTTGGTCGCTCGACTTGAGCCTGCCGCTCTGGGTGCTGCCGACGGGGTGGACCGTGGACTTGGAAGCGCCGCTCCAACTTTCAGGCTACACGTTTCAGCTTCAAGCGACTAACGCACCGGTCATTGCAATTTATTTGCTGATCGCCGCGCTGTCGCTGCTCATCCATGCTTTATCCGGCGCCGATGACGCTTTCCCTACGCTCGTCTGGTTGATCGCAGGGGGCTATACCCTGGTCGCGCTCTTGACCAGCGCGCCCACCCCGCCTGTCGTGGCAGCGCCTGTTTTCCTGATCATCCTGACCGCGCTGAGCGTCTACGCGCTGCAAGGCGGCCGCACGACGAGCCTTAGCGGGCCATTGCGTGCGCTGCTGCCCTCTGTGTTGGCCGCCCCCCTTTTCTTGATCGGCGGCTGGTGGATCGAACAAATTCCGCTCAACCCCCAAGATCTGGCGATCACGCAGAACGCCGGCGCACTGCTCAGTCTGGGCGTCCTGCTGCTGCTGGCGCCCTTCCCGCTGCATGGCGCCTGGCCGGCCGCCGGTGAAAGCTCGCCGCCGGTCGCGATGATGTTTGTCAGTATGCTCTATCAGCTTACCGTCCTGCATCTGGCCGCGCAGACAGTGAGCGCCTTTCCCTTTGTCTATCGTCAAAGCGACTGGTCGTTGTGGATGAGTGCACTCGGCTTGATGACGGCGCTCTGGGGCGGCATCGCAGCGATCGGCGCGACGCACGCCGGGCGCTTATGGGGCTATGCCGCGGTCCATGACTGGGGGCTGATCGTGCTTGCCCTGGCCGCGCCTGGCCTGCGCAGTTGGACGCTCGTGCTCTTTCTGTTTGTGCTGCGTGCGATCAGCATGGCGACGACTGTGGTCGGACTAAGCGCCCTGGAACAACAAACCGGCTCGCTTGAAATGACACGGCTGCGCGGGATCGGCCTGAGAATGCCGTGGAGCAGCGCGGCTGTGCTGCTCGGTGGGTTGGGGCTGGTCGGCTTTCCGCTGACCGCGGGATTCGCCGGTCATTGGGCGACGCTCCAGTCGTTGGCGGTGGTCGATTGGCGTCCAGCAATGGCGATCGTCGTGGCCTCCGTTGGCATCATGTTGGGCTTTGTGCGCCTGGCGCGACTGATGTTCGGCGCGCACGAAGCCCGTCTGTCGATCCGCGAAAGCGCCTTGAGCGTCGGCGCGGCGGCCGTTGCCCTGGCCATCACCATCGCCGTCGCCACGACGCCACAACTTCTCAACGAATTTATCACGCGCGCGCTGGCCGCGTTTGCGTGATGCAAAATTTCTGATGGACAAAGCATGAATCAACCAATCTCTTCACGCACCTCACGGCTCAGCGGCTTCTATCAAAAAAGCGTGGCAGAGCGCACGGCTTTTCTTGCGCAGTGGGCGGATTTGACCCATGACCAGATCGCGGCGCTGCACTGTGGGCTTTCGATCACGCAGGCCGATAAAATGATCGAAAATGTAGTCGGGTGCTATGGTCTGCCTTTGGGCATCGGCGCCAATTTTGTGATCAATGACCGCGAGGTGCTCGTCCCGATGGTGGTGGAGGAGCCGTCCGTGGTGGCGGCGGTCAGCTTTGCGGCCAAATTGGCGCGCAGCGGCGGCGGCTTTCGCACAGGCAGCACGCGTTCGATCATGATCGCCCAGGTGCAGATCTTGGACGCGCCGGACATCGAACAGGCGGGCGCACGTATCCTGGCGGCCAAACCGGAGCTGCTGGCCGCAGCCAACACCAGCCCGACCATTGCCGCACACGGCGGCGGCCCGGTCGACATTGAGGTGCATTTTCTTCCCGTCACGCACACGGCGCCGATGCTGATCGTCCACCTGCTGTTCGACGTCCTCGATGCGATGGGCGCCAATGCCGTCAACACTGCGGCCGAAGCGATTGCGCCGCATCTGGAACGGCTCAGCGGCGGGCGCGTGCTCCTGCGCATCCTGAGCAACCTGACCGACCAGCGCCGCGCCTGGGCCGAAGTGACTATCCCGGCCAGAGAGTTCAGTTCGATCGAGGCTGCCGGCGAAGAAGTGATCGCCGATATTGCGCACGCCAACGCCTTCGCCGTGGCCGATCCCTACCGTGCAGCCACGCACAATAAGGGCATTCTCAACGGCATTGATGCGGTCGCCCTGGCCACCGGCAACGACTGGCGCGCCATCGAGGCCGGCGCCCATGCCTACGCCGCACGCGACGGCCAGTATCGCGCCCTCACCGAGTGGAAAGTCATTCTTGACAAGGCGCTCACCGCGGATAAAACTGAGGGCGATCAACCCGCGCACGCGGCAGCGCTCTATGGTCGTCTGGAGCTGCCGCTGGCGGTCGGGATTGTCGGCGGCGCCACGCGCACCCATCCAACCGCACAGGTTGCGCTCAAGATTCTTGGCGTTCAAAGCGCGCGTGAACTGAGCGAGATTATGGCCGCGGTCGGCCTGGCGCAGAATCTCGCCGCGATCCGGGCGCTGGCGACGGAAGGCATCCAGCGCGGACACATGGCGCTCCACGCCCGCCAGGTCGCCACCGCGGCCGGTGCACAGGGCAACGATGTAGATCGCATTGCGGCGCAATTAGTTTCAGAAGGTCAGATCCGCGTCGAACGGGCGCGGGAATTGCTGGAAAAGAAGTGATTCTATGCTAAACCAACCAATTCGACCGGTGGGGATTGTGGGATATGGCGCGTATGTGCCGCGCTTTCGGCTGCCGGGCAGCGAGATCAGCCGTGTGTGGACCGACGGCAACGCCCGAAGTCCGGTGCGCGAAAAAGCCGTGCCTGGCCTCGATGAAGACACGGCCACGATGAGCGTGGAGGCAGCGCGCAATGCGCTGGCGCGGGCGGCCATCGACCCGCACCAATTGGCCGCGGTGTGGGTCGGCAGCGAGAGCCATCCCTACGCGGTGAAGCCGACCGGCACGATCGTGGCCGAGGCGATCGGCGCCACCCCGGCGACGCTGGCTGCAGACTGGCAGTTTGCCTGCAAGGCCGGCACCGAGGCGCTGCAAGCAGGCATCGGGCTTGTCGGCAGCGGCATGGCCGACTACACACTTGCCATCGGCATGGACACGGCGCAGGGACGCCCCGGCGACGCCCTGGAGTACACCGCGGGCGCGGGCGGCGCCGCCTACATTGTGGGGCCAGCCGCCGAGGCGCTGGCGATCATCCAGCGCTCGCTCAGCTATGTTTCCGACACCACCGACTTCTGGCGGCGTCCCATCACGCACTATCCCAGCCACGCCGAACGCTTCAGCGGCGATCCCGGCTACTTCGGGCACGTGATGCCCGCGGCCGAACAGATGATGCAAGTGATGGAGACCTCGCCGGAAGCCTATGATTTCGTGATCTTCCACCAACCCAACCCTAAATTTCCCACGCGCGCGCTGGCCGATCTGGGCTTCACGCCGGCGCAATGGAAAACCGGCCTGCTCGTGCCGGAGATCGGCAACACCTACGCGGGCTCGGCCATGATCGGCTTGTCCGCCGTGCTGGACGAAGCCAGGCCCGGCCAGCGCATCCTGATGGTGAGCTACGGCAGCGGCGCCGGCGCCGACGCCTTCGACCTGCGCGTGACCGACCGCATTGTCGACGCCCAGCGCCGCGCCCCGACGACGCGCGACTACATCCGCCGCCGCGTGCAGATTGACTATGCGCAGTATGTGCGGATGCGGAAGAAGTTGGCGCAGCATTAAGTTTTCATCGAAAATTGGTTGCGCTTTCTTGCGGCACCCTCTGCACGAAAGTTGTTTCGCAGAAATTTCTGGATAGAACATAAAGGTATAGAAGCGTGCCAGCCATGTCAGAACCCCGTCGCCGCAAAGTAATGCTCGTCGGTCTTGATGGTTTGACACTACAACGTCTCTTGCCATTGGCGGCTGCAGGCAAGTTACCCGCCTTTTCTCATCTGCTGAGAATCGGCGCGCACGGTATTCTGACGTCTGTCACCAACATGACGACAGGACCGACGTGGGCGTCATTCTCAACTGGTTGCAATCCTGAGCGACATGGCATCTATCACGACTTTCATCATCGTTGTAATGGATATCAACTGGAGCCGACCACGGGGCGTCACCTACAAGTGGCGCCGCTCTGGGAAATAGCCAGCGACACAGGCAAAAGTGTCGTTGTGCTCAACGTGCCGATGAGCTATCCAGCGCAACCGGTCAACGGCGTCATGCTTGCCGGCATCGACGCTCCAAGCGAACACGCACCTGGGTTCGAACATCCTCACGGCGTCTATCGCGCGCTCAAAGGTGCCGGCATAGACTACATCATTGACTGTGGTCTTGCCTCCTACATGCAAACGAATCAGCTCGACGCAGGCTGGGCTGCGGTGAAACAGGAAACTGAAGCGCGCACGCGCGCAGCCGAACATCTATTGAAAAAGATAGAGTGGGATCTACTTGTTTCCGTATACAGTCTGCCGGATGTCTGGCAGCATTACTATTGGAGCGCTCCACCCGGCTCACCGAGCGAACAGCGGATTGAGGACGCTTATCGATTGATCGATCAGCACGTTGCGCGGCTGTTGAAGCTGCTACCCGACGATGGGACAATTGTTATCTGCTCCGACCATGGATTTGGCCCACTGCATGGTACGCGCGATGCCATCAACCGCTGGTTGGCTAAACAGGGACTGTTGTACTTTGTCCCCACTGGTCAGGAGCGACCTAATCAACGCTTCTTCAAATGGTTGCGCCACTTCGCACGCCGCCATCTCAGTTTTCGAGTACGCCAGCAAATGCTCGCATCTTTCGCGCCTCTGCGACGGCAGATCGAGACATCGCTGCGGATCGGCCAGATTGATTTTAGCCGAACCAAGGTGTACGCGGCTATCGATCATCTTGAGATGTGGGTCAATGTTCGGGGTCGACAAGTACAAGGTTGCGTTGAACCCTTTGAACGAGAAAATATTTGCAAACAGGTGTTGGAAAGCTTGCAGCATTGGTGCGATCCCCTTTCCGGGAAGGTCTATGTAGATGCAGTGACAATCAATCAATCGGACGATTTATCTCGTCGAGGAGATGATTGTCACCTACTCCCAGACTTATCGCTTCATTGGAATCCACAATGCGTTTTACCAAATCTCCATCCACTGATTACCGGCGACCATGCACCAGATGGGACAATATTAATGGCTGGCCCCCTGACGCCCCCATCGCTCAAAATGGACATGAGTCTGATCGATGTCGCGCCCCTGGTGTTGACGCTCCTTGGCGTTCCAGCACCGGTTCATATGCAGGGCAAAATCCCGGCTTTTCTGAATAGATCTGATCCTTGACGCCCGGAGGGAAATGCAAACCGAGCATGACGCAGTCAAAGCGAAAGCACGCGTTGCAATGGTTCGAGGTGAGGATCGCGTCGCTAATCTACGCGGTGCGCTGGAAGCTGTGATCGATGAACTGCCGTGGACCACCTATCGGCGCGTCCTCGTCAAGCCAAATCTTGTCGTCAGCCATGCACAGCATGCGATCACACACCGAAACACGCTGGAAACCATCCTGGCGTTATTGCGCCAACGCTATCAGGGGATGCTGACGGTTGCCGAGGGGTGTGCCATCGAACCCACTCTGCGCGCCTTCGAAGCGCACCGTTATCCGGAACTTGCGCAAAGATACGCCTGCAATCTGGTCGATCTGAACAGCGATGACACTGCCACAGTCGAGTTAATCGGACGTGGAAAACACCCAATACAGGTGGAAATCTCCCGCACATTGCTTCAGAGCGACTGTCGCATTTCTGTCACCGTGCCGAAAACACACGATGCGGTAATGTTCACCGGCTCGATCAAAAACATCATCATGGCCGGGCTTGTCAATCGACGCGTTGCGGACACTCCCCGACGCGCCCGCCTGCTTGATCGGATTGGCCGAGCCGCGTTTGGGCATGGCAACGGGTGGGGAAGCGACAAAGCCGCCATGCATCAACACCCCTCCATCATGAACCTGAATCTCGCCCGCGTGGCACCGCTGGTGTGGCCCCACTTATCGGTCATCGACGGGTATGTGGCGATGGAAGGCAACGGGCCGATCTGGGGAACACCGGTGGAGTGGCAAGTCGCCTTTGCCGGCGTCGATCCACTCGCCGTTGACGTAACGGCGCTTGAGCTGATGGGATTTCGCTTGGACGAGATCGGATATTTGCACCATTGCGCCAAGCTAGGACTGGGCAAATTTCTCCCTGACGAGATTACGGTGGTGGGTAATACGTCACGCACACAGGTTGAACGCAACTTTGTTCGTCACCCACGTGAAACCATGCAAAGAAATTGGAAGACCGCTGATATCGACGACTGGCTACTACGCCCATTACGCCCTACTGCGCCGCCTTCTACAATGGATCAAGCAAAAGAAGGCGGCACAGCAGACGATCGGTGCAGATGAACGTACTGCGGCCGGCGCAGGCGGAGCGTGACTGCTAGATTGACGCGTGAGTCAAGCGGGGGTGGCGCAACAGGCGTAATGCGATAGCGCCGCATCAGCCATGCCAATATCAGTTTCATCTCTATAACAGCCATATCACCACCAATACAACTGCGAGGACCCGCACCAAAGGCCATCCATTGCCAACCTAGGTCATGACGCGTCGCGCCGAAGAATCGCTCGGGATGAAACGCGTTGGGCGCAGGCCAGAAATCCGGATGGCGATGCAGACCAAACACAAAGAGCATGACCGGTGCACCTGCCGGCACAGTAAACCGACCGATGGTATCGTCTTCAATGGCGCGGCGCGTGATACGCCACGCAGGTGGAAAAAGCCGGAGCGACTCTTTGATCACGCCATCAAGATAGGCGGGGGCCGATTCGATAGCCCAGTTCGGGCGTGCGTCAATCTCGGCCGCAACGTTTTCTCGAATCGATGCGTGACTCGATAACAGCCAAGTTGTCCATGCAAGCCCGGCGCTTACCGTCTCGTGTGCTGCAAGAAGAATTTGGAATAGCTCGTCATAGAGCATGGCGGCAAGAACCGCGCTATCGCCTTGTACAGCCGGTATGTCTTGGCTGACAAGACGCAACAAGGCATTGCAGAAGTCGTCACGCGGATCGTCTTGCTTCAGTCGGGTCGCAATCCAACTCGTCACGATCTGTCTGACTTGTACTGCCGCCTGCTGGAGATGCGCCCTTGACGGTAACGGCGCCCACGGGAACAGGCGCGTGGCAAAGAACAAGGGTGAGTCGCCATACATCAGTGTCTTGATGGCATCCAGATAGGCGACAAGTTCTGGATACGTCGGGACCCCAAACCCGAACTGTTGACAGGCGACGCTGACGCTTGCGCACTCCATCAACCGCGATAGATTCAGCGGACGACCGAGGGCGCAGTGTTCTGCAATTACGCCTTCCAGACTGCGCCATGCGGCATCGACAAATATTGGCAGATCCGACAGTCGGTCACCCTGAAAATAGGGGAGCGCGATGGAACGAAGCGCACGCCATTTCGCTAGGTCGCTCACAGCAGAACCGTTACGGATAACGGAGCGTAGTGGCGTATCGAAATGATCGCCCTTACGATAGTTGCGGGCGTTATTCTGTAAAATATGCTGGGCGTGCTCCGGTCGCGTCAACACCCACAGCTTCGTCAGACCGAGATCGAGTCTATAGACGTCACCGATGCGTTCCTGCAAAGCACAGAGATGAAACAGAGGATTGGCACCATCTCGTAGATAGTGAAAAAAGTGCGTCCAAGGTCTCAAGATCGGGACAGTATCGGTGCTAGGCTGCATTGATCAAACCTCAAAATTAAAGATTCACGTGTCCACTTTTCCCACACATTTCCAACACCTCTTCGACACGCATTCCCACATTTATCCCACATTTATCCCACAATTCATGTGGGATAAGTCTCAGGACTTCAAACAAGCTCGTTCGTAACATTGAATCGTCAGATCGGCCATACGCAGATGAGAATACTCTGCAAGCACCTTTTCCCGTCCAGCCTGTCCTAGTCGGCAGCGCAATTCATTGTCATCAAGCAGACTACGAATCCCGGCAGCAAGGGATCGCGAATCGCAGGCGGGCACGACGATCCCAGCGTTGCCAACCTCTTCTGGACCTGATGTGGCAGACGTCACTACTGCTGGCGTGCCACACGCCATCGCTTCGATCGGTGTGATGCCAAGTCCTTCCAGAAAAGACGGGGAAACATAGACATCAGCAAGCGAGTAGTACAGAGGGCGATCTTCGTCACGTAAAAACCCAATATCATGAACACGATGTGCGGCCGGCCCAACTACCTTCCGAAATATCTTCCGATAGGATTCATCCCACCGCCCGCCCACTAGCAGGTGCACATCTTCAGGTAACTGGCACATTGCCTGGCCAAGATACTCCATTCCTTTGCGAGGCGTGATGAATCCAAGAAAAAGCAAGATACGACAGTGCTCAAGGCCAAGCTTTTTACGCAGTTCAGGGTGCGGCGTCGGACAAAACAGTTCTGTATTAATGCCTTGTACGGCTAGGTCGATGCGGCCAAATGGAATGTGATAGTGCGCCACAAATTCATCGCGCGTCGATCGACAACTGGCAACCAGTCGTACTGCGTTCTTTACGCTGCGATGTTCGAAAAATGTCCGTGCAACACGATAATATGCTTGCCTTCGAACCCAATCAACGCGGCCGGTGTGATACGGTCCGCCGTGATGCGCTGTCAGTCGCTGCCGAAATGACTGCCAAATTGATGCAACATACACACCATGATACGGATAAGCGAAATGCACATCCAAAAAATGAATTAACGAGAATGCACGTTCCCGTTGCAACCGTGCAAGTAGTTGGACCGCCCGAAGACTATAGGTGATCCAATCCAGTTTGTCGGCGCGCACTCGATACACTTCCACGCCGTCAATCCAGTGATGACTGGGAAGAGCACAACGCTGCGCAGCCAAGACGGTGACTTGATGCCCGCGGGTCAGCAGTCCCTGCGCCAAGTCTTCAGCATAAATTGTCAATCCAGAACTGCGATACGGCTTGTAATCCAGGCTAATGAGGCAAATGTGCATACTATGCTCCGGGGATAAACGACCTGTAACATGCTCAGAGTTGGGGACGTAGATAGGTGCGTACTTGCCGGAAATGCTTGAATTGCGCATCTAGGCCACGCGTCATGGCGATCAGGCGATAGATAAATGTGAAGAGCCAAGCAAAAATTGGAAAGGAGAACAGCCTAAGTGATATGGGTTGGATCATCGGTAACAACACCCAATGCGGCAAGTTGCGGTGCAGGCACCACAGCACAAAGTTGTAGTAGTTGGGTTGCAGCTTGATATAGCTTTTTGCATAGATATCAACTTCGTCATCGCTGATAAACCCGTCGGTCTTGGCCAGCTCATACATATCCGTGCCAGGATAAAAGGTTAGAGAGAAAAAATGGAGTAAGTGTGGTCGAGGCAGCCGATAAAGAAGGTTCAGTGTCTCCAACTGGTCTTCATAGCTTTCGTAGGGATTATCAGAGATCACATCGTAGCTAGGGTATGGGATCGCCGCACGATGCTTTTGAAGTAGCCGGCCAGATTCCACAATCTGCTCGTTTGTTTCGAACCGATGATAAAGCGATCTCATGCGAGCACTCCCCGATTGAAGTCCCATCCCCACGTCGGCCAGACCAGCCTCCACTAGCAACTGAAGTTTATGCTCCTTGATTGAGCCAGGTGTTGTCTGAATAAAAAACGGAAGTCCCACCTCGCGTCGATAGAGGTTAGCAAACTCTTCGAGCCAGTCATCCGAGACTGCTAGAAAGGTGCTGTCGATCAACATAACAGCCTCAAGCTGTGGAAGAACCGCACAAATCACCTGGATTTCAGCGAGCAAATTCTGCGGGCTGCGACGCCTCAACTTCGACCAGCCAGCAAACATTTTTGACAATGCATTGTCGCAGCAAAATGTACAACGAAATGGACAACCACGCGTGGCGGACAGCATATACGCAAGACGGGTTTGCCGCGCAAAATTGTGCATCAGATGGTGGGCAAGCAATGGTGGCGTGAGCGGCTCGATCTGTCCATCATTCAATATGAATTGACGATCGAGATCATAATCAGGCAGTGCCAGCTCGTCGAGATTCTGAGTGATCGGACGGTTGGGATTCGCATGAATCTGCCCCTGCGCATCGCGCCACCAGATGTTCTGAATATCGTATTGGGAAGCACCCAACTCAATGCTATGCACCAATTCAACGATTGCATCTTCACCTTCACCCACGCACACGAAATCCGCCCACTTTAGAGATTCCTCCGGTCTCACCGTCGGATGAATCCCACCCCAGACGACTGGTATGCCCAAACGCTCATGGACTGCATCAGTCAACGAACGCGCCCTTCCAACATAGTTGCTCATCAGGGTGATACCAATCAGATCAAGGTCGGCGCACAGGTCACAAACTTGGTCTAGCACCGCTTCTGTGTACTGTGAGGGCGGTGATTTGGCTTTGTAGTACAATTCATCTGGGTCGGGCAGAAAAATCATGCGCGTAGCATACCCTGCCCGTTGCAGACTAGATGAAATATGACGCAGGCCGATCGCCGACAGGTTGCTGTAGGGCGAAATCAAGCCAATCTTTGGAGTATCCGCAGCAGCCGTCATAAATGAATGCACCTCCTCCGGGAACCACAAAAGTATACTACCCCACCGCCATGATCTCCAACGTCCGCGTCAGCGCCTGACGCCACTGCCCCGCTTCGTCGATGGGCAGATAGATGGCGCGCCGCCCGACGCGTGCGGCGTCCTCCGGGACAAAGCTGGCGTCGTCGGCAGAGATCGTGCCCAGACCCAGCCGCAGCCGTCGCTCCATGGTGCGGCGATCCAGGTTCTCCAGCGCCTCACTGTACAGCACCAGGTTGTCCATGTCGCGGCCAATGCGGTCGATGCCGGCGCGTGTGGCCAGAATCTTGATGCGGATATGGAAGAGGAGGTTGTCGATCTCCTCTGGCACAGCGCCCGTCTGCGCATCCTTGCCAAAGCGGTCGATCAACTCGCGGCGCATTTCCTCCAAGGCTTCCGGGTGCGTAATGCCGGCGATGCGGCGGTACAGTTGCAGACGCAATTCCTCATCTTCGATATAAGTCATCGGGATGCGGGCGTCGAGCGGCAAGTCGAGCGGCACCGGCGGCTGGAGCGGGTCTTCCAGGTCGAAGGGGAGTTCTTCGGCGGCGGCTTGTGGGAGTGGGGTGTTGGCGGTGTGGGGTGTTGGGGTCGTAGAGATGTCGGGTTGTGCGAGGGAGGGAGCCATTGCTTTTTCTCCACCACCCAAAGACCCCACGACCTCACCACCTGAAGCCGCCTCTTTCGCATCCGCCCCCTCCTGCGTCTCCACCGCCTTCTCGAAGCGATCCTTCTTGCGCCGCGCTTCATTGATCGCCTGCGCCAGCAGCCGCGTGTAGAGATCAAAGCCGACGCTGTCGATGTGGCCGCTCTGCCGGGCGCCGAGGATGTCGCCGGCGCCGCGAATTTCCAGATCGCGCATCGCAATGCGGAAACCGGCGCCCAGTTCCTCGCTGCTTTCGAGAATGGCTTCCAGCCGGCGGCGCGCGTCGTAGCTGAGCGGCTTGTGCTTGTCGTAGAGCAGATAGCAGTGCCCGCGCTGCGCGCTGCGCCCGACCCGCCCACGCAGTTGATAAAGCTGCGCCAGCCCAAAATGGTCGGCGCGGTTGATGATGATGGTGTTGGCGTTGGAGATGTCTAGCCCATTTTCGATGATCGTCGTGGCGACCAGCACGTCGATGTCGCCGTCGGCAAAGCGCATCATCACATCTTCCAACTCGCGTTCCGCCATCTGCCCGTGACCGACGCCGACAATCGCTTCCGGCGCCAACCGGCGGACGCGCTCGGCCAGCAGGTGGATGTCGCGCACGCGATCGTTGACAATAAAGACCTGGCCCTTGCGGTTTAGCTCGCGCTGGATCGCCTGTTTGATCAGCACGTCGTCAGCCTCGGCCAACACGGTATGAATGGAGAGGCGTTCTTTGGGCGGCGTGTTGATGGTGCTCATGTCGCGGATGCCGCTCAGGCTCATGTGCAGCGTACGCGGGATCGGCGTGGCGCTAAGCGTCAACACATCGACCTTCATGCGCAACTGCTTGAGTTGCTCTTTTTGCGCGACGCCAAAACGCTGCTCCTCGTCGATGATCAACAGGCCGAGATCCTTGAACGCGACATCCTGGCTGAGCAGGCGATGAGTGCCGACCACGAGATCGACCGCGCCCTGTTGCAGGCCATCGATCACCTTCTGCTGCTGGGTGGGGGTGCGGAAACGGCTGAGCACCTCGACGCGCACCGGGAAACGCGCCAGCCGGCTGCTCATCGTGCGATAGTGCTGCTGCGCAAGGACAGTCGTCGGCACCAGCACCGCGACCTGTTTGCCGTCGTTGATCGCCTTGAACGCCGCGCGCACCGCAACCTCGGTCTTGCCATAGCCGACATCGCCGCAGATCAGGCGATCCATCGGCCGGTCGGATTCCATGTCGCGCTTAACCGCGTCGACCGCGACGAGCTGATCGTCGGTTTCCTGATAGGGAAACGCCGCCTCCATCTCTTCCTGCCACGGGCTGTCCGCGCTGTAGACATGACCGGTGATCGTCTCGCGCTCGGCATAGAGCTTGAGCAGGTCGTCGGCAATCTCGGCCACGGCGCGTTTGGCGCGCTCCTTGACAAGCTGCCAGTCGGCCGTGCCCAGCCGGCTGACGGCGGGCGTGATATCACCCGAACCGACGTAGCGGCTGAGGCGGTCGGCCTGATGCACCGGCACGTAGAGCTTATCCTCACGCGCGTAGACGACGAGCAGATACTCGCGCTCGATCCCGCCCAACGCCATGCGCGTCAGCCCTTCGAACCTGCCGATGCCGTGCTCGATATGCACGACGAAATCGCCCGGTTTCACATCGGCAAAGAAGAGTTCCGCGGCGACCTTGCTGTGCTGCTTAGGGCGCGCACGCGCCTGCGGCTTGCTCCAGCCAAAGAGCTCGGTATCGGTGAGGAGGTGGAGGTTGGAGGTTGGGAGATTGGAAGATTGGGAGATTGGGAGATTAGAGATTGGAGATTGGAGATTGGTGGTCTCTGTCTTCTCGTCTCCTTGTCTCCTTGTCTCCTCTTCTCGCCCTCTCCCCGTCTCCCCCTCTCTTTGTCTCCCCCTCTCCTTGTCTCCTTGTCTCTTCGTCTCCTCGTCTTCCCTCGCCCCTCGCCCCTCGCCCCTTCCTTCAATTCCCTTCAGTACAAAACCTTCGCCCAGAATCCCCTGCACCAGGGTGAGGCTTGCCGGTTCCGGCGCAACCTTGACCTCGCTCTGCACGTGGCCGGCAAGATGCACCTCCTGCACGAGATCGCGCATGCGCGCGGCCTGGCGCGTGGCCAGCACCACGGCATGGCCGGCATTGTGCAGCTTGACGAGATCCGCGGCGATCTCCTTGACCTTGCCACCAAAGCGCGGGGCAGGTGCAAAGCAGCGCGCCAGCGGTGTGTTGGCGCTGGCCGTCTTGCCGTAGAGATCGCCGTAGCCAAGCAACGCCGGACTCCGCTCCAGCAGTTTCACCTTGAGTTCGTCGGCAGTGAAGCTGCTGCGCTCAAAACGGCGCGGCAACTCGCCCGTGTGCTCCAGTTCGGCGCGCAGACTCTCCACCTGGAGGTCGAGTTCGCACAAGGTGGCAAAAAGGTCGAGCGCATCGTCGACCAGCAGCGTCGCCTCGGCGGGCAGATGCTCCAGCAACGAGACGGCCGGGCTGTAAAAATAGGGGAGATACCACTCGCTGCCGTGGAAACTCTGGCTGTTGGCCAAATGATCGACCTCCAGCCGCATCTCCTCGCGGATCGCCAACAGCAGGCCGGGGTCGAGCAATGGCGTCACTTCCGCGCCAAGCTTGACATTTTCCACGGCGCGCAGATCGTCCCCGCGCACGCCTAACCGTTCCAGCGCGGCCGGGCCATACTTGCTCAACGCCTCGCTGCCCGGCCCGATTTCCACCGCGTCGACGGTGCGGATCGTGCGCTGGCTGGTCGGATCGAACAGGCGCAGGCTGTCCACCTCGTCGCCAAAGAGGTCGATGCGCACCGGTGTGGTCAGGTTGGGCGGCCAGATGTCCACGATGCCGCCGCGGCGCGCAAAGCTGCCCGGCTCCTCGACCACTTCGACCGGGTTGTAGCCGGTCTGCGCCCAGCCGATTGCCATTTGATCTAGACGCACCACGCTGCCCACCTTGATGGTGCGCAAAGCGAGGCGCAGTTCGCGCGCCGGCAATGTTTTCTGCATCAACGCGCGCGCGCTGGCGATAATGATCGGCGGGGCCGCGCTGCGGTTTTGCAGCGCGGCCAGCGCGGTCAGCCGTTTCTGGCGCGTGGCGCTGCTCCAGGGAATGCGTTCGTAGGGGAGCGCGTCCGGCTCGGCAAAGAGGTAGATCGGCGGAGCGCCAGCCTCCTGCGATGGCAGCCACATTTCTAATTGGTCGCAAAGTTGTTGCGCCATTTCGCTGCGCGCCGTGATCAGAACGAGGGGTGCGGCCCGCTGCATCCGCACGCCAGCGACCACAAAAGGGCGCGCCGCGGCCAACAGCGCCTGAGGCGTCGCTTCGGTTGACGGCGCCGCGAGCGTTTGCAGCCACGCCCGAAACGCGGGCAGCCGCGGCAACAGTTCAAGTAACCCGGAAAGATGCATGGAACCCTCTGTTAAAAGGTAATGACGTGATGCGTGATGCGTGATGCGTAAGGTAATGCGCTACGAATTACGCATCACGCCTTACGCATCATGTCTTACGCATCACCTTGCGCATTCGCATTAAACCGATTCATGGCGACCTCGATGCCCTCGAAGAGCCAGCAGATCGCCGCTTCGACGACGCGTTGACGCAATGGCGTGAATAGCGCTTCTTCGTCCGCGCTGAAATTTTGCAGCACATAGTCAGCCGGATCCATCCGCCCTGGCGGGCGACCGACGCCGACTTTGGCGCGCACAAACTCTGACGCGCTCAAATGATCGATGATCGAACGGATGCCGTTCTGCCCGCCGGACGAACCGTCGGCGCGCAGCCGTAGCTTGCCCGACGCCAGGTCGAGATCGTCGTGAATCACCAGGATCGACGCGGGCTCGATGCGAAAGAAACGGGCCAACGGCGCCACTGCCTCCCCGCTGGCGTTCATGTACGTAAGCGGTTTGACCAGCAACACCTTCTGGCGCACCCCGCCCTGTGCGATCACGCCGCTGCCCGTGAGCGCGCGCATCTGCATACGGTCGAGCGCGATGTCGTGTTTACGGCCCAAAAGTTCGACGCATTGAAAGCCGATGTTGTGCCGGTTACGGCTATACTGCGGGCCAGGGTTGCCCAGCCCCACAATCATTTTCAGATCTGCCATAGGTTATTTAGCGCAGGATGCGCCAATCAAAAACGTAGAGCCATTTGACAAGTCGCTCTACGTTTTAAGTTAGGATAGGGTCTCCGATGGAAAAATGCAATCCAATCAATCAGCTATAACGGCGCCAGACCCACTCAAATACGCGCTTGCCCAGGACAATGGCCGCGATCCCGATGAAAATCGCCGCGCTGATGCGCATCCCGTTGAAAAGCTGGGTGCGCAGCCGTTGAAAGGAAAGCGCCTCGCCCAGTTCGCGCGTCAGCCCGCCGCCCGTGGCATCAGACGTCGTCTCCCTGGCGGTCAGGCTGCCAGGCGTCGGCGTCGGCAGCAAGGCGTTGGCGGCCGGCGTCTGTCCTGGATCAACCACCGCCACCGGGGCAGGCGTGGGCGTCAATTCATCACCCTCGACTTGTGGCTGCGTAACCTGTCCTAAAGCCGGCGTCGGCTGCGGCGCCGGGGTGAACGTAGCTGTCGGCGTCGGCGTTTCAGTCGGCTGGTCGGATGTCGGCGTCGGCGCCGCGCCCTGATTCACGGTCAGGTTAGGGATGAAAAACTCGGCATAGTTGCCGTCCGCCTTGACGACGCGCAATCGCAGCGTGTAGGTTCCCGCAGGCAGGCCGCCTGCCTGCCACACGCCCAGTTGGCCACCGACAATGGGGGAGGTTCCGCCGGCGAAATAAATGAACGCATCGTCCCCGCTGGGATCCTGCTTGAAATGCAGCTCGTATTTCTGAAACGGCTCGATGGCAGCCGTGCCAAAGATCGGCACATCGCCGGAGATCACCGAACCAGGCGCAGGTGACGTAATACCCGACTCGGCCTGGGCATAGGCTGCACCCGGCAGCGAAACCAACCACACCGCACAGAGCAGGAAAACGGCCAGTCTTTTGCTGCTCTGCGACGCCACGTCGAGAATGTCTCTTTTCAAACAAGCTCGTCCAAAATTGGTCAAAACCATACTTACCTTGATTTGAATGCCTCACCCTCGCTTATGGCGTGCGCAGATATTGGGTGATGGCTAGAATATCTTCATCACTCAGATCTGGCCGGCCGCCGCTTGGCGGCATTACTAACCCAGTGGTGTTGGCCGGGTCATTCAGTTCGCGCCCTTGACGGATCACAGCAAGCAACTGCTCGTCGGTGTTGCTCGCAAAGAAATCCGAACCGCGCAGTTGATTGCCCAGATTGGCGACGCCCAGCCCATCAGCGCCATGACACGCCGCGCAAGATTGCAGATAGAGTTGCTCACCATGGACAAGCGTAGCGGGGTCACTGACTGTCCCATCAACGCGCACCTGAGCGCCGGGAGTGACCGACAAGGTGGCAAACGGGTTCTGCTCGGCGGCGGCTACCTGGGGATCTTGCGCACCACTGATAAAAAGCGCCGTGAACACCGCCAACACTCCGATCACAACGCCGCTGACCTGGAGCCAGGGCATCCGCAACGCATCGCCTTCTTCGTCTTCGGCGACGGGTTCACCGTTGAGCAGGGCGATCAGACTCATGAGCGTGATGAGCAGGAAGGCCGTCAGCGCCAGAAACGGGATCGTCACGAAGCCAAACCAATTGATCCACTGCGTCGTGCATGACGCTCCCTGCGCGCAAAACGAAGAGCCGGCAAACAGGTCAGTCTTTTCCAGCAAATAATGATAGGTGGAGACGCCTAAGCCTAGCAGCGAAAACGGCAACACATAATAGGGCAGGTTTCCGTCGCGGCGCAGCAACCCGATGGCGATGACGCCTGCCAATGGATACATCAGAATGCGCTGATACCAGCACAGCACACATGGCGCATAGCCTCGCACTTCGCTAAAGTAGAGGCTGCCGCACATGGCGATCCACGCAGCAAGCAAGGCAATGTATAGGCTATTGCGATTCAGCCAGGATGAAATGCGCTCCATTGATTGTTGTCGCTTCTGTTTCTGTGGTTTATTGGCCCTTAGCCGCTAACGCCGCGTCGATATTCGCCTTGACGCTGGCGTAACTGGAATCTTCGAGCACGGTTCCGTCTACGATGACGGATGGTGTAAAGCGCAACCCCAGTTGCCCAGCCTGGTTCAGCGAGTCTGTGATCGTCGCTTGATGCTGCTGATTGACAAGACAAGCCTGGAACTGATTGGCATCCAGCCCCACCGTCTGTGCAAATTCGATCAGTCTTTCCGGAGTGGCGCCGCCCTGTTGTTCAGCCGAAATCACCTGGAACGCTTTGTCGTGATAGGGCCAGAAGGAGTTCTGGTCGGCGGCGCATTCTGCGGCCAAGGCCGACATGAAGGAGCCGGGCGCATGCTGCTGCAGCGGAAAATGATGGAACTCCAGGCGCACCTTGCCGGTTTTCACATATTCCTCGACAATCTGCGGCTTGACCGTGCGGCTAAAAGTCTGGCAGGAGGGACAGAGGAAATCTTCCCAAAGCTGGACGACCACCGCAGCGTCCGGGCTGCCCAGGCTGGTGCGGTCGATCCAGTCGGCGGGCACGTCCGGTTGGGCGACCGGCGCGGAAGAAACGCGCTGCTCGTTGAACACAATGATCGCCACGACGATCGCCACGATAGCAACGCTGATGCCGACAAGCCAGAGGCCAATCTTAGAGGATCCACTGTTTTTGCTGCTCTTCTTCTTTATGGTGGTGGCCATTGTAATTCCCTTATTCTCGGTTCTTTATAGTCAACCTAGGGTCGATAGGCGCCGATGCAGGCAGATTGTTTCATATCCATCAATTTCACATCAATGCAATTTCCTGCTTGGCCAGGCAACGCCGCAGTATACACGGTTGCCGACGCTTCGACAAGAAAACCGCTGCTATCCCGGCGCATTTACCAGTAGCTGGCGCCAAAGACCCGCTCCAGCAGGCTGGCGCGCTCCTGCCGCGATGTCCAACGCGGCTGGCCGTAATCGTACAAAAGCGTGGTCAAAATCTGCGTGCTGATATGACGCCCATTGTAGATGGTGTGCTTGACGATCATCCCCTCGCGCGTCGTCTGCCCCCACATCTGGTCGAAATAGAGATTGCCCAGCCCGTAGAGCACCAGCTTGCCGTCGGTGAACTCCATCCCCTGCGGCACATGACTCTGCACTCCGGTGACAATATCGGCGCCCGCCCGCACCAGCGCATTGAAATCCAGCCGCTGATCCGCCAGCGGCTGCGGGTCGTAGCTCTCCTGGTATTGCAGCTCCACCATCACCGCGTCGGCCAGATCTTTCTCTTTGATGGAGCGGATCGTTGCGGACAGAACATTCAGATCGAAAGGCGCCGCGCCCGGCAGCGCATCCGTAGCCCACGCCATTTTCGGGCCATAGCTGTTGGCGCCCAGAAAGGCGAGTCGGTTGCCGTTATGTTCGATAATGAGAGGCTTGAACGCCTCCTCCAAGTTTTTACCGCCACCGTAATAGGGCAATTTCCACGCGTCATACATTTCCAGCGACAACATAGCATTCTGACGACCAAAATCGTTCTGATGGTTCCCCGTCATGCCGATGATGTCTACACCGGAGGCCGTCAACGTCTCGATATAGTCGGGTTTGCTGCAAAAGTTGAAGTTATCCGGGTCGGTGTTGGCGACGCACTCTTCGACAAAAGGCACCTCGTTGCTGATGTGCGTGATGTCGGCGCTGGCGAGTTCGGGGCCGACCACGTCCGCGGGCCACGCCGGGCCAAACCGATCCATCTGCGCGGCCGTCATCCGGCACATGGCCGTGACGCCCGTCATCGCCAGCACGGTCAGGCGCGCCGGATCCCGGTTGCCCGGCGGGAGCGCCTGTAAAAAGCGTTGGACGCGCGCCGCTTCGTCAGCGTCCGTGGGATCAAGATGCGCGTAGACGGTCGCTATCAATGGATAGACGGTCGGGTCAAAATGGGCGCCATTGTCCACCGGATTCTGCCCGTCGATGGCGAACACAACGAGGCGCGGTTCGAGCTGATCGAAGGGCACAATTGCAAGCGTCGTATGATCCTGCCAGGCAGCGTCGATGACTTCAGCCATTTCGGCAAAGCCAACGACGGCCGGCGACGGCTTCCCCAACACCTGAGTCAACAGCGCCAGTGTATTGGTCAGCACAACGACGCGCGTCAAGGGCGGTGCAGCATCGACGGTGGCGGATGCCGCGGCCGTGGTTGACAGCGGCGTCCCGCTCCAGAGCGAGCGCAATTCATCCCACGCCAACACAGGCTCGATCGTGTCAAAACGCGTGGCAGCAGCAAACGTGACCTGGTGCACCGCCAGGCCATCCTCCCGCGCGCTGGCATCGAGATGCACCGGCGCCGCCCCTGTCGTGGCCGTCACAACTGCGACCCCGTCGAGTTGAACGGCGGCAACCGCCTCCTGCACCCCGGTCGGAACATCGTCTCCCCACGACACGTGCACCGCGGGAATCGGGGTCGGCGTCGCGCGCAACGTTGGCGTCACGGGCGCCGCATCTTCTCCGACGACATTTCGGGCGACATCTGTGGCGATGCCAGGATCAATGTCCGTGTCAGCATCAACATTGGTGGGCATGGTGTGAGCAACGTCGGCGCGCGCGGGGTTCTCGGCGACAGCGTCACGCACCGCCAGCAACGTCGGTGGTTCAGGCCAACCGGAGACGGAGCGCACCATCAAAACGAGACCTAGTACGATCATGCCAACGGCGCCGAACGCAAGAATTTTGGTGGGAATCTGATTTATCGGCATAGCAAAATGCAACCTAGACGACCCAAAAATAGCGAAGTTTTTTGACTGCCGGGCAGTATACCGCAACCGATCCTGCCCTGCAATAAAATTATAGGTCACATACCTGAAAGCCATGCCCGTTTAGAGCCACGGGGAAAGGGGTTGTATAATCCAGTGCTTAGGTTCGGGCCGCCGCGATTAGATGCGCCGCTCAAACGATGCGTGGCGTCTACCTGGCGACCACACGATCGATGATACGCCTGACGCAAATCTGTCAGAAGAAGGGAACTCACCTAGATTATGTCTGTCCATACGTCTCAGAATCCAACGCCGGTAGATGCCTGGGAGGCCGACGACGAGATCGACCTGCGCAAATACATCGACGTGCTCATCAAACGCTGGCGCGAAATCGTCGTCTTTACGCTTGCGATAATAGTGTTGGCGGCAGCCGCTGTCCTCATCATGCGCTTTGTCCAAACGCCGATGTACGAGGCGGATTCCAGTGTTGCGATCATCCGCACGCAAACCGAAGTAAACTTCGACGAACGCTTTACGACTTCCTCCAGCGATGTGACGAACGCCGATGTCGGCTCGCGGCGCGGCGCGCTGCTGGGGCTGGTCTTTAGCGGCGCCATCGCCGAACGTGTGATCGCCGACCTGGGCGATCAGCTTGAAGCGCAAGAACGAGAGCCGGCGACGCTGCTGCGTCGCATCGACGCCGAACTTAGCTCGCCAGGCGGGCGCACCACGCAAAGCGACCTGATCGTCATCACCGCGAGCGCGGATTCGCCGGAAAAGGCCTCAGCCATCGCCAACGCCTGGGCGCAATATTACGTCCAAGAGGTCAACCGCATCTACGGGCAGGTGCCCGACGAGATGATGGCCTCCGTGCAAACTGAACTTGACCAGGCGAAAACCCTCTATGCAGCGGCGCAGCGCAACCTGGAGCAATTCCTGGCGACGTCGCCGGTCAACTCCTTGCGGCGACAGTCGGAGGAGACACGCGAGGCTATCGCCGCCTTACAGCGCGCCAATACCGATGCGCTGTCCAGCTATGTCGAGGAGATCCTCGCCTCGTATAAGCGCATCGTGAGCGCCTATCTCACCGCCCAAACCGACAGTCAGGTGCTGGGGTTCCAGCGCGAGCAGCAGACGCAACGTCAATTGTTGAATGCTTATTTCCGCGCGTACAACGATGCGATCGTGGACTCCTTTGACACGCAGCGCGAGCGCGATACGCGCCTGATCCGCATGTATTACGACCAGTGGCTGCGCACGGCTGCTTCGCTGGCGACGGCGCGCACGTTGCAGGCTGGATTGACAGAAGGCGGCGACGGCGCCGTCGCCAGCACTGCAACCGCGCTGCAACTGCTCAAACTCCAGTTGGTTTCAGCTTTGACCAGCGATATTCCTACGATGCAGAACAGCCAGACCGGCCTTCTACAAGGCGTTGACACCTTGAATCTGAACGCACCTTTGATGAATAGCTCGCAAGATACGCCGGCGCAGCCTGTGCAAAACGTCCAGACGATCCAGCCGGACGCGTCTGTGGGGGATAGATCGTCGCCACCTCTCTTCCAGATCAACCTGTCGCCCGTCACCGACGCCACCCTCGATGGCCTGAGCGCCGATTTGGACGGCGTCATTCAAAGTCTCGAACAGCAGATGAGCGGGCTGGAACAAGAAATTGTCAGCTTCAACGAAACGTGGCTGAGCGGCGAACGCTATCAGAACCTGGCCACCCGCATCCCGGATGAAAGCAGCCTGGTCGAAGCCATCCGCACGCAGTACCCGGAACTGTTCAGCCGCGGTCTGTTCTCGTCGATTGCCGAGCACGCCGCCCAGGGCAGCACGATCGCCAAAGATGGACAGGCGCAAGCAGCGGAACTGCTGAAGCTGGCCGGCGCAGAGACGATGCTGCTCTCCAGCCAGCCCAATGCCCCGATGGAAGAAAGCATCGTGCAGTTGGAAGACCGCTTCAAGATGTTGCAATCTCAACTGGAAGAACAGAACGCTATCAATCAGCAGGTCACCCAGCAGCGCGATCTGATGTGGGAATCGTTCACCGCGCTGAGCAACAAGCAGGCGGAGCTGACCCTGGAGCGAGCGGCCGCCAACAGCGAAGTGCGCAGAGGCACGCCTGCCATCCCGCCTGATGAGCCTGTGCAGGGGGTCAGCCTCCTGCTGAGTGTCATGTTGGCCGGGGTCGTCGGTCTGCTATTGGCGATCTTCCTAGCCTTCTTGCTCGAGTATCTGGGCAAACCGCCCCTCTTCACGCGCGCTTCGTCCGCGGCATAAATGGTTGAAAACAGGCGCCTTCGCACACCGCAGCGTCAGGTAACGCGATGCGTGAAGGCGCCAACAGCCAATAGAGTGGGATGCAAGCTCCAGCAAACCGTGAAGCTCTTGAAATTCCCTGGCAGGTGACATGCGACCATGCCTGATATTGAACTCTCTGGCTTTCTGGAAACGTTGCGCCTTGCGTTGCGCCTCAATCCAGCACTCTACGTCCGACTTCAGAACGATGCACAAGGTCTCGGATATGCGGCTTTGATTGTGGTGCTGGCGGGCGTCTCCGAGTCGTTGGGACAGAGCGTCGTCCTCTTCCTCAATCGGGTGCGACCACGACGATTCGTGCTGGCGCTCTCCATCACGACAGTCAGCCACATTGTCGGCTACTTCTTGTGGACACTGACGATCTGGTCGGTCGGAAGTTGGCTGACCCAGACTGAACAACCCTGGCGCGCGGTGGCGGTCGTGGTGGGGCTGGCTTATGCCCCTCAAATCTTCGCCTTTTTTGAATTGACGCCCTATCTCGGCAATCTGATCTGGGGCATTCTTTCCCTGTGGAGCATGATCGCCATTGTCGTGGCGCTTGGCTATGGGCTAGGCATGGAAAGCTGGCAAGCCCTGCTCGTCTCTTCGCTTGGATGGATCCTGATGCAGACGCTGCGACGCACTGTGGGGCGTCCGATCCTCCATCTTCGCACGCTGTTGCAGCGCCGTGTCGCTGGCGTGCCTCTGACAATCAGAGAAACCGATGTATCCGGTTTGCGCCGCCATCCCATGCACGATTGGTACAAACAGCTCGCAGCGCGTCGTCGCAGCGTTCGTCTCATGCCGGTGCGCAAGAAGCGCCAATCATCCCCAGAGCAAACCCATGTTCACCGAGTGGAGTGATCTGTTGCTGCTGCCGCTGGCCGCGCTCGTAATTTTCCTCTTCTGGGCCGCGCTGACGCCTCTGGAGACCCTGGGCTGGTGGGCTGGCTGGTTTGGAGATGCCATCTACCATGACGCCGCCACCGTTGAGGAAGCAGCCTTCTCTACAAACCGCACCACTCTGACGCGCCAGCCAGCAGCCGCCTATGTGTTGTTCTTATCGGGCATCGGGCGCGTCTCCGGTCAGACGCTCAGCTATCGCGAGCAGGGCTTTCTTGAGCAACTCCGCCAACGGCTACCCGGCGCGGTCGTCATCGACAACATCTTTCCCTATTCGGTCAACAACCTGGCGCTGACCGGCCAGCCCATCTTTGCCGGGTTGTGGCGCTGGGCCTTGCGGCGCAAGCTGGAAGGCCCGGCATTGGCCGGCTATCTCATCAACACGCGCAATATGCTGCAAGTGGCGATTGCCGCCGACAAACGCTATGGCCCCATCTACAATCAGGCGATGGCCGAGATCATGCTCGATACGGTCATGCGATACAGCTTCGACCCGGAAAGTCCCGTGCCAATTTTTATCATTGGCTACAGTGGCGCGGGGCAGATGGCTATCGGCGCGGCCACCTATCTGCGCGAGTGGACCAAGTCGCCTATCTACGTCATCTCCCTGGGCGGCATTTTCAGCAGCGACCCTGGTATTCTGATGGCAGATCATGTTTTTCATTTGTGGGGCACGAAAGACAAAGCCCAAATCTGGCGCTTTCTCATGCCCGGCCGCTGGTCATGGCTGGCAACCTCGGAATGGAATCGCGCGCTGCGTCAAGGCCGCGCCACCATCATCCGCATGGAAGATATGAAACACACGGGACGCGGCGGCTATCTCGACCGCCACCCACCGGCGGAGGACGCGCCTTCCAACATGGATCGCACGGTGGAAATGATCAGCACGATCATCGAGCATGCAGACGCGCCCACTCACATCCCCACACTCGGCTAAAGTTCCACGCGACAAGCCGAGGCGTCTTCGCCTGCCAAGTAATGCCCGTTACTTGACGCTTTCTTCTGATCCAACTATAGTAAAGGCAATCAAATAACTGCGTACCTTCGGGGCAGGGTGAGAGAGTAATCTCAATTCCCGACCGGCGGTGATCCGATAACGCGAATTGTGGAATCGGGAAGCCCGCGAGCACGGCGACGGCAAGCGTCGCCAGGCACGAGTGCGGTGACCAGGATCAACCTGGGATTCCGACGCCGACGGTATAGTCCGGATGAAAGAAGGCGCCAGCAGTCAGCAGGTCAATGACCGCGCTGTGTTTGCTGCAACCAGTCCCGGAGTCCACCTTGTGGCTCCGGGCTTTTTTTGCGGCTGGCATGGTGGCGAGCAAAGGTTACGCGCCTGTGCTGGTTTCTCCACGTCCCAAGGGCATGTTTAGCTTGGGACGTTTTTTGTGGAGGCAAGCTTAGGATGTTCGAGACACAGAAAGCTGATCTTCCTTTCCAGCGCACACGCCCGGCGACGGCGTCTGGGCAAGGCTGGCTGGCGCGCGGCCGCGCACGTCTGGCTGCCCCGCTGGTGCTGATCGGCGTCATTGCGCTTTGGGCGCTGCTGGTCGCCTGGCAGGATTACCCACCCTTCATCCTGCCGTCGCCCCTCCTGGTCTGGCAAAAACTGTTGACCCTGGCGGCGGGCGGCGCGCTGTGGCTGCACATTGGCGTCACGCTGGTCGAAATTGCGCTGGGGCTGCTGATTGGGCTGAGCACAGCGTTTGGTCTTGGCTATGTGCTGGGCAAGCATCATGCCCTGGAGCGCATCGCGTCGCCCTACATCGTCGCCAGCCAGAGCATCCCGATTGTAGCGATTGCGCCCCTGATCGTGATCTGGATGGGCAGCGGCCTGGCCAGCAAGGTCGCCGTCACCGCGCTGATCACCTTCTTCCCCGCACTGATCGCCACTATCGTCGGCATCCGCAGCGTTGACCCCGACCTGCACGACCTGCTGCGCAGCCTGCGCGCCTCGCGCTGGCAGCTCTTCTGGAAGCTGGAGTTGCCCGCGGCCCTGCCCATGATTTTCGGAGGACTGAAGCTCAGCGTCACGTTGGCGGTGGTCGGCGCGGTCGTCGGTGAATTTATGGGCGCCAACGCCGGACTTGGCTACCTGGTCAACCTGGGGCGCGGTCTGCTCGACACACCGATGATGTTCGTCGCCATCTTGCTGCTGGTCGTCATTGCCCAGGCGCTCCACTTTGCGGTCGTCGCGCTGGAAACACGGCTATTGCGCTGGCAAAGGCTGTAAGAAGATGCAAGGGGCGAGGGGCGAGGGGCGAGGCAGCATATTGCTGGGATTGGGAACAGGACTCAATTTAGATTGCAAAATATTTACAAAAGGCACATTCGCATGAAATTCAGAACACGAACATTGATCTTTTTGACGCTGATCCTAGGGTTGGCGCTGTCGGCGTGTGCACCGCTGCCAGCGCAGCTTGCTGCCAGTGATGAGCCTGCGGCCCCGGCCAGCGAGTCCGTCAAGTTGGGCTTAGGCTTCATCCCCAGCATTCAGTTTGCGCCCTACTATGTCGGGATCGAGAAAGGCTTCTTTCAGGATGCGGGGATCGAGCTTGAGTTGAGCTACGGCTTTGAAAACGACTATCTGAAGCTGGTCGGCATCGACGAATATCAGTTTATGGTCGGCAGCGGCGATCAGGTGGTGTTGGGACGCGCACAAGGGTTGCCGGTGCGCTACGTGTTGAACTGGTACACGCGCTTTCCGGTGGTCATCTTCTCCAAAGCCGACCGCGCCATCACCCAGCCGGCAGAACTGGCAGACAAGACCGTGGGCATTCCCGGTGCGTTTGGGGCCAGCTATGTGGCGCTGCGCGGCATCCTCGAAGCGGCCGGACTGACCGAACAGGACATCCGCTTGGAGAGCATCGGGTTCACTCAAGCCGCGGCCGTCAGCGAGGACAAGGTGGATGCAGCCGTGGACTACGCAGTCAACGGCCCGGTCGTCCTGGCGCTGGCAGGAACGCCCACCAACCAGATTGCGCTGGACGACTATCTGGTCATCCCGGCCAACGGCCTTGTCACCAACGAGAAGACCATCGCGGAGCGACCTGAACTGGTGCAGGCGCTGGTGCGCGCGACGCAGCAGGCGATTGCCTACACGCTCGCCAATCCCGACGAAGCGTTTGCCATTGCCCTCAAAGCCGTGCCCGAAGCCGGCGGCGACAATGAAGCTGCCAGCCGCGCCGTATTCGACGCCTCGCTCGCCTTCTGGGCGCCGCGTGCAGGCCAGACGCCTGGCGCCACAGAGGAAGCTGACTGGCAGGCTGCGGCCGCCTTTATGCAACGGATCGGCCTGGTCGATAGCGTCGTACCGGCCGACAGCCTCTTCACCAACCAGTTTGTCGCCAATGAGTAAGAGAACCAATCGATCGCGGATTTGACGGATCAGGCGGATTTACGGCGCAAAGAGAATTCTTTTCTTCGCTCTTCTTTGTGTTCTTCGTGCCTCTGTGTGAGGCGAGCTTTGGCTTTCTTATTTCATAGATCAACTCTGGAGTTTTTATGGGTGACGCAACGCCGGTGTTTGTAGTGGACGGCGTCTCAAAAGGCTTCACCGACGGCCGCCGCCCGATTCAAGCGTTGCAGCCGGTCAGCTTCCAGTTGCACGCAGGCGAGATCGTCTGCCTGGTCGGGCCGAGCGGCAGCGGCAAGAGCACCTTGCTGCGCGTCATGGGCGGCCTGATCGCGGCGGACAGCGGCGCCATGTGGTTCCAGGGCCAACCCCACTGCGCGCCTAATACGGCGATCGGCTTTGTCTTCCAGAAGACGAATCTGATGCCGTGGCGCACGATTCTGCAAAATGTTCTGCTGCCTATCGAAATTCAGCAAAGCAAAGTGTCCATCGCAGAACGGATACGCGCCGAAGCCATGCTCGCCACGATGGGGCTGAAGGACTTCGAGCACGCCTACCCGCGCCAGCTTTCCGGCGGGATGAACCAGCGCGTCGTGTTGGCGCGCACCCTCATGCAACAGCCGCGCCTGCTGTTGATGGACGAACCCTTCGGCCAGCTCGACGCCTTAACACGCGAGCGCCTCAACCTGGAATTGCTGCGTTTGCAGGCGGCAGAGAAGATCACCGTCTTCATGGTGACGCACAGCATCACGGAAGCCGTGCTGCTGTCGGATCGCGTCTTCGTGCTCAGCGAGCGGCCAGGGAAGCTCATTGCCCAGATGCCCGTGCCGCTGCCCCGCCCGCGCGATCTGGCCATGACCAGCACGCCTGCCTTTGGCGAACTCGCCATGCAGGTGCGCAGTCTGATCGGCGAGCCAAGCTAGACCCCACAAAGTTGTATTTTTGACACTTACGCCGCGGCGTGCTATTGATACACGATACGCGCATCTCTGGCGCGCCTCTATTCTGTGCAATTTTTGGTGATGGAACTGGTATGACTGAAATCGAAACTGCGGACAAGCAATCCAAACGGCGGGAAGGTCAAGACTTTATTCGCGAGACTGTGGCGCGCGACATGGAAAGTGGTCGCTACTATGGCCGCGTCGTGACGCGCTTTCCGCCTGAACCCAACGGCTATCTCCACATCGGCCACGCCAAATCGATTGCGCTTAACTTCGGCGTCGCTGAGGAGTTTGGCGGCGTCTGCCATCTACGTTTCGACGACACCAACCCCGAAACCGAAGATATGGAGTACGTCGAGTCGATCATGCGCGACGTGCGCTGGCTGGGCTACGACTGGCGCGACAAGCTCTTTTTTGCGTCCGATTATTACGCACAGTTGTACGAATTTGCCGAGCAGTTGATTCAAGAGGGCAAGGCGTATGTCGACAGCCTCGACGAGGAAGGCATCCGCCAATATCGCGGCACGGTGCTGGAGCCGGGACGCCCCAGCCCCTATCGCGACCGTGCCGTCGAAGAGAATCTCGACCTCTTCCGGCGCATGCGCGCGGGGGAATTTCCTGACGGCGCGCATGTGCTGCGCGCCAAAGGCGACCTGGCCGCGCCCAACATGAAGTTGCGCGACCCGCTGCTCTATCGCATCCGCCATTCGACGCACTACCGCACGGGCGACGACTGGTGCATCTATCCCATGTATGACTACGCGCATCCGATTTCAGACGCCATCGAAGGCATCACGCATTCGATCTGCACGCTCGAATTCGAGAACAATCGCGCCATCTACGACTGGACGCTCGATAATCTCTACGAGGAGCCGCGGCCGCATCAGTATGAATTTGCCCGGCTCAACCTTGATTATACGGTGATCAGCAAGCGCAAGCTCCTGCAACTGGTCGAGGAGAAGTACGTGACCGGCTGGGACGACCCGCGCATGCCAACGATCGCCGGGTTGCGGCGCCGCGGCTACACGCCGGAAGGCATTCGCCTCTTCTGCCAGCGCATCGGCGTGAACAAGACCAACAGCCGCGTGCAGTTCGAGGTGCTGGAAGACGCCATCCGCGATGATCTCAACGCACGCGCGCCGCGCGTAATGGCCGTGCTGCGCCCGCTCAAGGTGACGCTTACCAACTATCCCGCCGAGCAGGTCGAATGGCTCGATGCGCCCTACTGGCCGCGCGACATCGACAAGGAAGGCGCACGCCGCACGCCCTTGACGCGTGAACTCTACATCGAGCGCACCGACTTCAGTCCGGACCCACCGCCCGACTGGACGCGCCTGTCGCCCGGCGCTGAGATGCGACTGCGTCACGCCTACTTTATCCGCTGTGACGAGGCCGTCACCGACCCGGCGAGCGGCGAAGTCGTGGAGCTGCGCTGCACCTACGACCCAGAGTCGATGGGGCGGCCATCCACCGCCGCGCGCAAACGCAGCACCGCGATCCAGTGGGTGTCGGCGGTGCACGCTTTGCCGGTCGAGGCGCGGCTGTACAGCCGGCTCTTTACGACCGAAAACCCGGATGAAGTCGAAGAGGGCAAGACCTTTAAGGATTATCTCAACCCGCAGTCCGTCGAGATTCTTCCGGTCGCGCTGGTCGAACCGGCATTGGCCGATGCTCAACCCGGCAATCGCTACCAGTTCTTGCGCCACGGTTATTTCATCGTCGACGCCGATACGCGGCCCGGCAAGCTGGTCTTCAACCGCATCGTCGAGCTGCCCGACGCTTACACCGCGCGGCAAACCGGCGCCGACGCAGAGCGCAAGGCCAAATCAGAAGCGGCAAGCGCGGTGCAAAGTGAAGCGGTCGTCGGTTCGCTTTCGGAAGAACGCGTCCGCGCACGCGCGTCCGATGCGGGACTGGCGGAACGGTACAGCCATTATGTCGATGCGTTGGAACTCAGCCCAGAGCAGGCTGACCCATTAACCGGGAGCCGCGCTGTCGTGACATTTTTCGAGGCCGCGCTGGCAAGCGGCGCCAGCGCCCGCACGGCCGCCAACTGGATCAACAATGAAGTGCTGCGCGAGTTGAAGGATAGCTCCATTGACGACCTCGCCTTTAGCGGCGCTGACCTGGGCGAGCTTGCCAGGCTGGTGGACGACGGTGCGGTCACGACGGCCGCCGCCAAGACCATCTATGCGGAGATGGCGGCAGGCAAAGGCGCGCCGCAGGCAATCGTCCGCCGGTTGGGGCTTGACCAGACGTTGAGCACAACAGAGTTGACTGCGATCGTCCAGCAGGTGCTGGCAACGCTGCCGGACAAGGTGGCGGAGTATCAAAGCGGCAAGACGAGTCTGTTGGGCATGTTCACCGGCCAGGTGATGCGTGCGACCGGCAACAAGGCCGACCCAAAGCAGGTGCAGGCGCTGTTGAAGCAACAATTGGAAGCATAGCGAATAGCTACGCAAAATCTTCCATCCACAGATGACACAGATTTCACAGATGAGTTTTGAACAATCTGTACCATCTGTGGCATCTGTGGATGTTTTGTCTTGATTGAGAATAAGGAAGCGAGAACATCTATGGCGGCATCATCCACGGCGCCGGCGCGCGTGCGCTTTGCGCCCAGCCCGACCGGATTTTTGCACCTCGGCGGACTGCGCACAGCCCTGTTTGACTGGCTCTACGCACACCACACCGGCGGGCAGTTTATTTTGCGCATCGAGGACACCGATCAGAAGCGCTTTAACCCCGACAGCCTGACCGACCTGATGCGCAGTCTGCGCTGGCTTGGTCTGGAGTGGGACGAAGGCCCCGATATCGGCGGGCCGCACGCGCCCTACATCCAAAGCGAGCGCCGTGCGCTTTATCGCCAGTACGCGGATTGGCTGGTTGAGCAAGGCAAGGCGTATCACTGTTACACGAGCGAAGCGGAGTTGGAGGAGCTGCGCGGCAAGGGGCTGCCCTACGACCGCCGCCATCGCACCCTTACTGCGGAGCAACGCGCCGCGTTTGCCGCGGAAGGGCGCGCCTCCGTCATCCGCTTTGCCGCGCCGCTGACCGGGACGACGACCGTGCACGATGCGATCCGCGGCAACATCACTGTCGAGAACGCCAGCATCGCCGACCCGGTGCTGCTCAAAAGCGACGGGCTGCCCACCTACCACCTGGCCGTGGTGGTGGACGACCGGCTGATGGAGATTACACACGTGCTGCGCGGGGAGGAGTGGATCCCGTCGGCGCCACTGCATCAGTTGCTCTTCGAGGCGTTTGCGTGGCCGGCGCCGATCTTCGTGCATCTGCCCGTCATCCTCGACCCCAGCGGCAAGGGCAAGATGAGCAAGCGCAAGACTGTCGTCGATGGCCGCGAATTTTCGCCTTTTGTGCGCGATTACATCACCGGCGGCTATCTGCCCGACGCCATGTTCAACTTTCTGACCAACATGGGCTGGAGCTTTGACGCGGAGCAGGAAATCTTCACACGCGAGGAGGCGATCGCGCGCTTCGACGCCGCCGACATTTCACCCAAAGCGACGGCGCTGCCCTTCACCAAGCTGGACTGGATGAACGGCCTCTACATCCGGCAGATGGAGCCGGCGCGGCTGCAAGAGGAACTGGCGCCCTATGTCGCGGCAGACCTGGGGCTGGACGTCGCCAGCCTCCACGCGGATCGCCGGCTGGCCGAGCTGACGCCGCTGATCCAGGAGCGCATCAAGGTGCTGACCGAAGCGACCGCACTGATCGAATGGGCGTTTGTGCCAGCGTCCCAAATCCTCTACCCTGACCCCACGCAGTTGATCGGCAAAAAGCTGACGGCGGCCGAAAGTCTCGACGTGCTTGAGACCGGAGCCGCTATAATTGCCAGCATCGATCCGTTCGCTGTGCCCGCGTTGGAGGCGGCTTTTCGCAGCCAGGCCGAGGCCATGCAGATCAAGGTCGGCAGCTTCCTGGCGCCCTTTCGCGTCGCCATCACCGGGCGCACGGTCTCGCCGCCGCTCTTCGAGAGCATGCACGTCCTGGGGCGCGAGGAGACGCTCGCACGCATCGCCAACGCCACGCAGACGCTGCGCGCCTATGCCGCGGCCGCGGTGTGAGGCCGTATGAGAAGAAATTGGCAGCTTTCCCCCCTCTGAAATTTGGCTGTGCAGGCGCGCTGCGCTATACTTTTAGAGGATTGAGTCAGGCCGGTGGGGGATAGTTTAATCGGCAGAACACCTGACTCTGGATCAGGCAGTTGGGGTTCGAATCCCTGTCCCCCAGCCAAACCCGATACAACCCAGTAGTCTATCTATTTGGTTGTTAAGGTTCATCGAAAGTGGCGGCGCCGTTCTTCTTGCAGGGAGGCGGCGCCGCTGCGCATCATTGCCGAGTAATCTGTTCTGCTGTCGCTTGGTCGAATCGGAAGTCATACTCAGCAGCAAAGTGCTCTAGCTCGCTGAGTTCTATGAATATCTTCCGGCGCAATCCCTGGCGACGAGCTGGCAACAGACCTCGATCTACGTAGTTGCGCACCGTATCATCAATAACGCCGATGATTTGTGCGGCTTGAACTGACGTGACCTCTGGCATGTGTGCGTCTCCTGTTTCGGTACATTCGGTCAAAGCAGTTAGAATCATACGCCTGTGCCAGCGGCTTGTCAACCCCTCAAAAGTCCCCGGAAATGCGGGACAAAGCGCCCCTGCCTCATCACGGCTTACGGAAATCGTTAAAACGGAATATTTCCCCACTTCCATGCCTCACTGTCGGCGCGGCATTCCGCCGTGTTCGTGGCGGAATGCCGGCAGAGGAGGTCTAGAGGAATGATAGAGGAAAAACAACAGCGCTGATTACTAGATCGTCAGGGGAGGGGTGAATCCTTCGCGGGCGTAAGGAATTGGGCAGGCTTTGTCGACAAAGGGGAGAGAAGGGACAGGTTGTCGCAAAAGTTCGCTACACCGGGGATGCAGCGCGCCGAAATAGAGATAGACGTGCTCGAAGGGAGGCGCTTCCTGGATGCGGGAGAGGTCTTCACCCTACTACTTGCCGACGAACGGCAATGCACCGTCGCCGTGCAGAGGGTCTCACTGCCCAGCACCCACTACACGCTTATGGCGCTGAAGCTGGGCGATTTAGTGAATAGGTGACCGGCTCACGGTCGTGCAGCGCACAAAACTGATGTGCTGGGAAAAGTGGCCGGCACTCGTAGGCCACGGCATCGGGCGGCGTCACGTCGAGCATATCGACGATAATCGTCGTGGCCGGCTGTCCGCACACCTGGCAGGGCCGCATGGTCGGCGGCGCCAGGTGTGCGGACAGGTCAATCTGATAGGTCAGGGTCAGCGGAGCGTCGCCTTCCTGCTCCGGGCTGTAGCGTAATTCGCAGCGCATCAGGCGAGCCGACAGGTCAATCGAATCAGCGGCTGGGTCTGGCAGCAGTTCGGGCGGCAGGGGCGCCAGGCTGGGAACGTCCACCGGCCTATGTGCGGCGCAGCGCCCCTGCCGCCCGCTGGCGATGACAGATGGCGCTGAAGCTGTGCCGCCAATGGTCAGGGCGTCGAAGTAGATCGCACCGGCGCCGGGCTGTCCGCAGATTTCGCAGGGTGGTAAGGAGATTTCACAGGGTGGTAAGGCTTTCATCGGTAGAACCTCCTGGGGTTCAGTATACACGCCGGTCATGGGATGTTTTCCTGGGAAAACATCACGTCCAGAGGCCGGCGAGGGCAAAGAGGGGGATGCCCAGCACCTGGACGGCAAAGAGCCAGCCGGCCCATGCGACGTAGCGGGCTTTGCGTTCGTTGTAGACGCCGTTGTCGGCGGTGGTGTCGAGCAGGTTGGAGAGCACCTGTGCATAGCAGTTGTCGGCGCTTTCGTTGATGTAGTCGTTGTAGAGGGTGTCCCAGTCGGCTGGGCCGGCCAGGGCGTGGCCTGAGGGGCGCCAGGCCCACAGGGCGCAGAGGATCATGCCGAGGAAGAGGGCGAAGAGAAAGGCCAGCCCGGCCAGGAGCCACGGCGACGGGTTTGGCCCGGTGATGGCCGGGATGCTGACGGCGCCGGTCAGTGCGACGACGAGGCCGCCAGCCTGGAGAATGGTCGCGGCTTTGTGGTCGAGGTGCTCACGGGTGCGCTCTCTGGCATCGTGTTTTCTCCATAGCATATCGAGGGTGAGGTGTTGCTGGGTTGTCAGTTGTTCGGACATGGTAAGCTCCAGGAGATGGTATGTCGCAAGCAGATGATGCGAATCCGGCCAAGCCGGAGAAGCCGCCCCCGCCCCCGCGCCCGGTTCCTCAGAAAGAGATCGAGACGAACGGCGCCAAGCCCAATGGCGAGAAGGCGGACAAGCCACCAGCCAAGCCGAAGTAGGTTGATTATACCTGAGTGATTGAGGATTGCCCCGTGCGAGATGCATGGGGCAATGGCTCCGTGCGATACAGGTGGTTTCCGGCCTGCACCGGGCTGCGGCTGCGCAATCAGGCGAGCGAGGCAGAGTTGGCGCGGCGCATTTTCGCAGTCGGGACGGTTGCCCCGGCTTTTTTGCTGCCTGCAAGGGGTAGGCCCCTTCGATCTCTGGCGGATTGGGGTGTAGACCATCATGCGCCAAGTTCGCATGCGCCCGCGAAATGAATTGATTTTCCCCTGTCGTTGTTTTACTGGGGAAACAGGGGTCACCCGGCTGGCGGCGCGGAGCGCTCCCAGGCGACGGCGCAGCCGGTGACGCGGTAGAACATGCCTGGTGCGAGCCAGGCTATGGTGTTGAGGTCGAGGAGGCCGAGGCCGCTGGGCGGGTCCGCCAGGCTGACGGGGTCGTTGACGCCGGAGGGGTCGGCGAGCTGGCCGGTGCTGTCGTAGAGGAGCCAGCGGTGGACGCGCTGGAAGATCCAGATGCTGCCGGGGCCGCCCCATTCCGCGGCCATTGGCTCCTGGCCGACGCCGCCGAGGGAGATGGCCCAGAGCGCGGCCTGGCTGCGGCTGATGGCGTTGAGTTGCGCGGCGGTGGGTTTGGTCAGCGGGACGAAGGGGGGGACGCTCATACCGGCGCCCCGGTTTCGCTGAGGTAGTAGATTTCGGTGGCGTCATCGCTGCTGGCGCGGAGGCGCACGGTGTAGGGCTGGCCTTTGACCAGGCCGAAGCTGGCGAGGTTGACGTTGACGGTGTGGTCCTGGCCGTTGCCGGGCGAGGTGTAGACCAGGGTGGCGCCGTAGTAGACGCGCAGCGAGCTGCTGCTGCTGTGCTCGCCAAAGATCAGAAATAAGTTGTCGTAGCTGTGAATGACGCGGAAGTAGCGACTCGTATTCGTGCTTAGGCCGAACTGGGCAAAGCCGAGGTTGGCGCTGCTGGCCAGGTCGTTGAGTTCGTTTTGGTTGCTGGCCAGGGTGTTGAGTTGGCTGGCGCTGAGGATTTCGCCGTCGGTGAAGGTGGGGGGGGTTTGGTAGGGCATGGGGTTTTCCTTTGGGTGGGGGGGAATTGGAGATTGGGGGAATTGGAGATTGGGAGATTGGGAGATTGGGAGATTGGAGATTGGGAGATTGGAGAGTAGGAGATTGGAGATTGGGAGATTGCCAAGCGTCGTCTCCAATCTCCAATCTCCAATCTCTTGCTCTCTCTTAGACGCCCTGCTGGCTGCCGGCGAGCTGTTCTAGCTCCCAGATGCGCACGCGGATAGTTTGCAGGCGCTCGTCATAGGGCTGGGCGGCCTGCATCATGGCGGCTTCGCGCTGGCCGCGCAGCGTGACCTCTTCGGCCTTTAGTTGCTCTATCTCCGCTCTGGCCGCGGCGAATCCAGCTCCCCCGTCGCCTCTTGCACTTCTTCAATAATTTCACGCAACGCCGCCGCCCGACCTCGCTGATAATGCAGATTTGCCTCCATCTGGGCGGTGCGCTGGTGCATGTCCGCCAACGCGGATTGCATACTGGCAATTGTTTCTTGCGTTGCCTCCAACTTTTCCTTTACCGTATCCATTATTTTTCACTCCCCATCATCATCATCGTCTGTCCCGCCGGGGACATCACCGACAACCCGGTCATCTCCCGCAGGAACGTGTACAGCACCGTATCCAGCGCCGGGCGCAATGTGCCGTCGGTTGTCCCCGTTTTAATACTTGCATAGGTGACGGTGCTCACCGCTTCGGAGGCCAGCATCGCTAGGATCAGTTCCTCAATAGACAACTGAGTGTTGCCGTAACTACCCCCTGTAAAAATGCCTAGCTTGGACAGGATCGCACCGATGGCGTCTATCGCTTTTAGTGCAATCCCCTGATCTCCAGGAGCAACCTCCGGGGTGGCAGCCAGCCGGGTCAACTCCATCATAATCCTGGGGCCAATTTTGCGCATGCTGGTGCGCACCATATCCTGAAACATTTCGTTCCCGGCCAAACTGTAGCTGTCAAATGTGTCGATTGTCATCGGTTTCCCCTTTACATCCAGATAATCTCAACTGCAATACTCCATGTACCAGTTCCTTCAGGTGTGCGGTAACAGTCGATTGACCCGTCTGCATTCACGCGCAATACCAGGAGCTCGCTGCCGACTGTAATTATTACGTAGCTGTTGTTGACAACATAGTGGTTTGTGGAAGCGTTTCCTGCCGTACTATGCTTGGCGATGCCCCGGAACACGGCTCCGGTAGGGGCGTCGCCCTCCCCGTTAGGAACGAGCGTCACCGGCGCCGTGCTGATGCCTGTCTTTGTTACGAACAATAAGCTGCCAAGAGAACCTGCTCGCACGTGCAGGTGGCCTTGAGGGGCGGCGCCTAACGGAACACCGATGCCTACGCCCGGATTGCTGTAGGGTTGAAGCATCAGAGCTTTATATGCGATGCCCCAATCCACCGCTTGCACATACCCCTGGTCGCTGGTGTGCCCCAGATTCAACGCCGGTGGCTGTAACCCGTTGGTTGAGTTTACGCCCGTGACGGCCAACCCGCCGTGCACCTCCA
>Ga0154020_10000395_pt1 | contig 52790 bp, 23 predicted proteins | sample Klosneuvirus_201_FD_109709 | JGI IMG/M metagenome (GOLD analysis project Ga0154020, IMG submission 109709) | Active sludge microbial communities from wastewater, Klosterneuburg, Austria - Klosneuvirus_20160825_MG | ecosystem: Engineered > WWTP > Aerobic digester > Activated sludge | place... | reverse complement strand
GCTGGGGCACCCTGCCGCGCCAGTTCGACCTCAGCGCCGACAACAACATGCTGCGCAAGACCCTGCAGTGGAAGTGCAACAGCGCCGGCTGCGTGCCCAACGACACCGCCGTCGGACGCAGCTTCACCGGCGAGTTCCACGTCGCCCGCCGCAGCGACGGCAAGCTGGAGGGCACCCTTTGCGGCCGCCTGGTCGACGTCGACAACGCCCACCCGGTATTCCAGACCATCGACATGTACGCGACCTTCGTGCCCTTCAGCTTCTGAGCGTCGCCGCATGATCTGAAGTACGCTGCGCCAGTTGAACGCGCCCGACGACATGGGAGCCATCACGCTGCCCCCAGGCGCCCTGCTGGAGGGCCGCTATCGGCTGCTCAGGCTGGTCGGGCGCGGCGGCATGGGGCTGGTCTACCAGGCCGAGGACACCCAGCTCGGGCGCGTGGTCGCGCTGAAGCTGCTGCACCCGCAGAAGGCGGGCGACGCGACCATGCTGGCGCGCTTTCGCCAGGAGGCCCGGGCCAGCGCGTCGATCGGCCACCCCGGCATCGTGGACGTGCTGGATCTCGGGCAGACCCGGCAGGGCGCGCCCTACTTCGTGATGGAGTTCCTGGTCGGCGAGACACTGGGCCAGCGCCTGGAGCGCGAGCGCCGGCTGCCGATCGCCGAGACGGTGTGGCTCCTGAGCGGCGTCCTCGATGCGCTCGAGGCCGCGCATGCGTGCGGGATCGTCCATCGTGACCTCAAGCCCGACAACATCTTCCTGGTCGCCGACCCCGTCGGCGTCAAGGTGCTCGATTTCGGCATCTCCAAGCTGCAGGGCGAAGGCCCGGGGACGCGCCTGACCAACACCGGCGTGGTCATCGGGACGCCGCGCTACATGTCACCCGAGCAGGCGCGGGGCTCGCAGTCGCTGGGGCCGGCGTCCGACCTGTTCTCGCTGGGCAGCGTCATGTACCGCATGCTGGCCGGCGTGCCGCCGTTCACCGGCGCGACCAACACCGACGTCCTGGTCTGCGTGCTGGGCGAGCCACACCGCCCGCTGTGCGAGGTGCAGCCGGCGGTGCCAGTCGACCTGTCGCTGGTGTGCGACATGATGCTGGCGAAGGAGGCCGGCAACCGCATGGCTTCGGCGGGCGCTGCGCGGGACCTGATCCGCATGGCCGTCGGTGCCCTGGGCGCAGGGACCCCGCCGCGGCCGTATACGCCGCCCGAGACGACCGCAGCACCCCCGGCCGTCGAACCCGAGAGCACCGTCACCACGCCAGGCCGCTAGAAGTCCCGGTACCCTTGTCCTTCAGCTTCTGATCTCGAAGCAGCTGACCACAGCGCTACTTGATGGTCTGCTCGGCCTGCCGGATCTGCTCCCTGACCGCGGCCTCCTCCTTCTCGATCTGGTCGATCTCGGCGTCGAGCTTGGCGCGGTCGTCTGGATCGGTCTCTTTGCTGCGCGCCTCGCCGGCCGAGTAGCCAGCCTCCACGATGTGGTCCAGCATGTCCTGCAGCTTCTTGATGCGCAGCACCGTGGCGGCCCGGAGCTGGGCGCGCATGCGCTGGTTCTTCTCCGCGGCGTCGCGCTTGCTGGCCTCGGCGCGCTTGGCGCGCTGCTGCTTGGTCTCGCAGTTCACGCTCGGTCGCGAGCAGCGCTGCAGCTCGGCGTTGCGGTGCGCGACCCGGACCGCGCGCCCCAGCGACTTGGCGCCCACCTCCAGCGTCGCACCCTCCCAGTCGATCACGGTGTCGACGGTGGACGGCGAGACGTCGCCGGTCTGGTAGCCCTCGATGAAGTCCTCGGTGACCCCCTTGGCGTCGTCGATGGTGTCCAGGGTCTCGAAGGTGGTGACCCCGGCGCTGAAGAACTCCTTGAGGATGATGAGGACGACGGGGTTGCGTCCATCCGGGTCCACGTACTGCACCGGGTTGTTCAGGCTGAAGGCGTACAGGTTGGCGCGCTGCGGCTCGGTCCACGCCAGGTCGGGCACGAAGCGGAACTGCGGGTCGGCGCTGACCCAGCGCAACGTCAGCGGATCGTACGAGCGATAGCCATAGTGGCGCAGGCCCGAGACGGCGTCGTGCTCCTTGCCGTTGAAGCGACGGCGGTGGCTGCTGCCGTCCTGGCTGGCGACGACCTCGCCGAAAGCGCCATAGACGAAGGCCGCCATCACGGTGTTGCTCTGGCTCAGGGACAGCACCAGGTTCTGTAGCGCATCAGCGTACTGCAGCTCGACGGCGGTGCGGTTCTCGACGCGCGCGAGGGGCTCGCCGGCGGCGATGTGGTGGTAGCGACGCAGCAGGGTGCCGGCAGTGCTGTACAGCGACTCGCTCTCGGCGAACCACACCTTGACGCCCTCGGGGCCGATCGAGGCCATGCGCTCGGCCGTCGGCCCGAAGAAGTAGCGCTCGACGCCAGTCGGGCCGGAGGCCTCGCGCAGCATGCCGTCCCCGTCCCAGGCCAGGGTGTGGGTGCTGGGCCCGGCACTGCGCTGCACCATGTTGCCGGCGCGGTCATAGCTGAAGCTGGCCACGGTGGCGCCCGACAGGCGGTCGGTCAGGCGATCCACCGCGTGGGCGTCGGCCGCCCCGTAGGCGTAGAGCACGTTGCGATTGACCACGTCGGAGGCGCCCGCGATGGTCGCCGTCCTCACGTTGCCTGCGCCGCTGTAGGTGAGGTCGGCGCGATAAGCCATCGGGCCCTCGGCCTGCTTGACCCGATGGCGGGCGTCGTAGGCGAGGCTGGTCTGGGCGCTGAGGCCGCTGGTGGCGCCGCTGACGTCGCGCAGCTCGCCGTGGCCGTCATGGCCGAAGACGCGCTCGTGGTAGGTCTGGCCGCTGGTGGGGTGGAAGATCCGATCATAGGTCACCCGGCCCAGCACATCGTACTGCCAGTCACGCTGCTGCGAGGCGTAGCTCGAGGTGCGGCGGTAGGGCTGGCCGGCGACGCGACGATCGTAGTGCGCCAGCAGGACCTCCTGGCCGCTGCTCGGATTGCGCCAGAACACGTCGGCGACCGCGCCGCGGTGGTCGTATGCGTAGCGCCACTCGGTGCCGTCGTCCCACTTCACCTGGGTGGGATGGCCGAGGTCGTCGTACCCGCGCGCGACCCACTGGTTCGACGCCACCGTGGCCCCCTGGTTGAGGGTCAGGCTGCGCTGCTCGCGCGTGACCTGGCCGGTCGCGCCGTAGCCGAAGCTGATGGTGCCGAACGGCAGCGAGATCTGTTGCGGCCGGTCGACCGCGTCCATCCAGTTGTACGAGGTCGTGACCGGGCCGATACCGAGCTGGGCGCGGCGCGCCGGAGCGGTCATCTCGCGGTGAGCGGGCGTGTGGGTGACCGGCCGGTTGACCACGTCATAGGTCGTGGTCGACACGTAGTTCTCGGGCAGGCCGCCCGCCGGCAGCGGCTCGCGCTGCGCGGTCATGTTGCCGTTGGCGTCGTACTCGTAGCTCCAGACCCGTCCGCCCCGCGTCACCGCGGTGCGCAGGCTGCGCCAGTCGTAGCCGATGCTGGTCAGGTTGCCGTCGGCGTCCGCGAGCAGCGCCATGCGCCCCAGCGGATCGTAGGTGTAGCGCGTCAGCGCGGTCTGGCCGGGCTCGGGGTTGTCGTGCTCGCGCACCTCCAGGAGCTCGCCGCGAGCGTTCTTGCGCAGCGTGGTGCGCGCGCCCGGGCCCTCGAGCCCGGCGTGCTCCAGCACCTCGGTGTCCAGCGCGGTGTAGGTCAAGAGCTCGCTGGAGCCGTCGGGGTGCGCGACCGCCGTCACCCGCCCGGCGCCGTCGCGGCTGTAGAGGGTGGCGACGCTCTGGCAATCGCTGGCCGGGTTCGGGGTCGCGATCTGGCGCAGCTCACCGCCGGCGTCGTAGCTGTAGCTGGTCACCGCGTCGCACTGGCCGGCGAGCTGTCGGCGCGCGACGGAGGTGATCACGCGGCCGAGCCCGTCATGGCGCTCCTCGTCGATGACCCAGCTTCCGGGGCCGCGCAGCTTCGAGCGCTCGCGTCGGCTGGGCACCTCGCGGTCGAAGTAGCGCACTGTCTCGATCAGCCTGAGGTCATAGCCCTGCACGCCGGGCGCGGGATCGCGCGAGTCGTGGTGCTGCAGCATCCGGCCGAAGCCGTCGATGGTCCAGGCCTCGACCTGGTAGACCGGGTTCCAGCAGAACCATGCGCAGCCGCCGGGGGGATCGACCAACCTGAAAGAGGGGCCGACGCGACGGAGCAGCGCGCCGGTCGCCACGTCGAAGCTGTCGGTCACCGTGTTGCCATTCTGGTTGCTGGTCGCGCTGACCCGCAGGCGATGGATGTCATAGCTGTAGCTCTCGGCGAGCGCCTGGTTCGCGGCGACCTGGTTGGGGCTCGTCACACTGGTGAGGTTGCCGGTCTGGGCGTCGAAGCTGCGCCGCGTGGTCACGAACGAGGTGGCGTCCTTGTAGACCCGGGTCTCCTCGGGCAGACCAGCGGCGCTGTAGCTGGTGACGGTGCGCGCCCAGGGCAGGAGCTTGGTCGTCGCGCCCGCCACCGTCTGCAGCGAGTACACGCGGCCGCGCTCCTCCTGGGTGACGAGGACGCGGTAGTCGCTGCTGCCATGGGGCGCCTGCATGTAGCGCACCTGATACTGCCGCGTGGTGAAGCGCGGGCTCGAGTCGTCCCGCAGCGACTCCCGGGTCTGGGTGTCGAGCATCAGCACGGCGGGGCCGCCCGGCGTGGGCGACCAGGGCGTCCAGGTCTCGGTGGTCTCGCTGAGGCTGCTCGTCTGCAGCGCGCAGCTGGTCGCGCCCGGCACGCAGGTGCGCTCGAGCATGGCGCTGCGCAGCGTCGCGCTGGGCCCGCTGGCGCCGGCGCCGAACAGCGCGGCCGAGATGTAGCGGTGCTCCACGTGCCGGAGCGGGGCCCACGCGCTGCCGCTCCGGAGCGAGATCAGCTCGCTCTCCAGCCGACCGCCCATGTCGGCGTCGAGCCGCGCGTAGCTGAAGGTCTTGTCGACCCGCTGGCTGGCCTCGCCCTGCTGGCCCGAGCTCTCGGCGCTGACGCTGGTGAAGCCCTGGAAGACCTTGGGGCCCAGCGCTTGTGGGCTGTCATGCCCGAACACCGGGAGCGCATAGCGGTAGCGGGTGCTCATCTCGGGTTGTCCGGCGCCCGGGTTGGTCACCACGCGGCTGACCACCCAGGTCGGCTCCATGGCGCGAGCCGCAGGGACGACGGTGACCACCGCGGGATCGCTCGAGCGCGCGTACTCGAAGCGCGTGACGCCGCCGCGGCCGTTGTCGATGCTGCCCAGCAGGCGCAGCGGGCCCGCCGGGACCACCACAGAGCCCATCGCCACCGGGACGCTAACGCCATCGGTGCGGATGGTGGCGTTGCCGTTGCCACTCCAGGTCACCGCGTCGGGCAGGCCGTCACCGGTGAGATCGAGGAGGTCGCTCCGGCGCGTCCAGGTCCCGGACTCGGCCGAGACCAGCCCCTCGGTGGCCTCCCAGGCCTCGCCCATCGAGGCCGGCCAGTCGATGAAGCTGCCGCCGCCGACGATGCGCATGGCCAGCCGCTGCGAGCTGGCGCCCGAGACCGAGCCGCTCGGCGTGAGCAGCACCAGCTCGGGGTAGCCGTCGGCGTCGACGTCCAGCAGTCGGCGCAGGAACGCCCTGACGCCGGTCACCAGAGTGGGCTGCGACTCCCACCAGGTGGGCAGCTCGGTGCGGGTCTCCTCGACCGGACTGGACAGGCCCATGGACACGATCTGCGAGAACGAGCCGCCGGGCAGCAGCCCCTGGCTGCGGGCGCCGGCCTGGTTGTACGCGACGCTGATGACCCCGCTGGCCTGCACCAGGAAGTCGGGCAGGCCGTCGCCATTGACGTCGCGCAACGCCAGCGTGCTGGGCGTGGTCAGGTGGACGCCCCCGGCCACGTCGACCTTGGAGGCGACCTCGAGCTGCTGCGCCCACGGGCGCACGTCGCCCGGCGGCACGGTGAACTGCCAGGTCTGCTCCGGGCCGAACTGGCGGCCGTTGCCCGGCCGGACCAGGAGGGCGGTCACGTTGCCCGGGCTGACATTGACGGCCTGGGTGCAGACCGGCTTGGGATCGCTGGTGCAGACGGTGAGGGTCTTGGGGCCGACCGCGGCCAGCTTCACGGTGTCGAGGTAGCCGTCGCCGGTCATGTCGATCAGCGCCGGGAGCCCGGGCGGGGTGCCCTGGACGGGAGACGCCAGCTGCGCCTCGCCCACGCCAGAGGGCAGCGCGACCGGCGCGGTCAGAGACCAGGCGTCCTGCCCCGTGGCGTCGAGGTAGGGCGCGAAGCGGCCGCCCAGGTTGCGCTGCACGTGCCAGACGTAGTCCGCCCCGTTGACGGGATCACGCTCCGGGGTGGGCAGCGTGGTGCAGCCGCCCGTGGGGGGCGGCGCGGGCGGTGGCGCGGTCGGGTCCTGGCTGAGCGTGTCCGTCCGTACGCAGTTGAAGGTGTCGATGAAGCCACCGCCCGGATCGGAGTTGCTGCAGCTGACGGTGCCCTCTCCCAGGGTGACCCGGGACAGCGAGCTCGGCGGTCGCGACACCGAGGTCAGCAGATCCACCCGACCATCGCTGTCGAAGTCGATGAACTGGTAGCTCACCGAGGGCAGCAGCGGTCGCATGCAGGCGTTCTGGCCCGGGACGTTCTGTCCGTTCAGGCGGCAGTACTCGAACGCGCCGCTCGGCGTGGCGCCGTTCTTCCACTGCGCGGTGGGCAGATCGATGGGCGGCTGCGCGGCCTCGAACTGGCCATTGGCCAGCCCCTTGCGCCACACCATGCGACACTTCGCCTCGGTCTTGATCTCGACGAAATCGAGGCGACCGTCACCATCCATGTCGAGGAAGCCCGTCTTGGGTCCCAGCATGTCACCGGTCTCGACGGGCGCGCTGGCGACGCTGAGGGTGCGGATGAGCTCGCGGGTGCGGGGGCCATAGCTGAATCGGACCGGGGGCGCCTTGCTCTCGATGCCGTCCACGGTGTAGGCCGCGACGTCGATCTGGGTCAGGTAGCGCAGCGCCGGACCGGTGCAGGCCAGCTCCGCCAGATCATAGGACAGGGTGTAGGTGCGGGCGCGGCGCCAGCCCAGCTGTCCCGGCTGGCTGCCGGCCAGGACCGCGGTCGTCGCCGAGCCCGCGAAGTCCTTCACCGAGACCCGGATCTCAGCCAGGCGGCGGCTGCCGCTCCAGCGCCGCAGGCCGAAGTGGTAGTCGACCGCGGCGCCCTTGGGGGTGCCACCGCAGCTCTCGAGCGGCTCGTACACGAACTCGACGCGCGCGTGGGGGCCAAGGCCCGCGGCGGCGTTGGAGGTGTACTCGATGACCTTCGGCAGCCGGTCGACGAAGCCGCCCTGCTCGACGGGCTCGTAGCTGTAGGTCACCGTGTTGCCGAACTGGTCGCGCTCCCTGCTGAGCAGCCAGCGCGCCGCGCCGACCTCGTAGAACTCGCGCACCCGCCCGCTGGGCGACAGCGTGCGCCACGTGCCGTCCGCGGAGCGCAGGTAGTGCGTGAATGTCGGGTCGACCTCGGCCCGGTAGCCGGCGCCACCCGCGGGGTCTGCCGCGTTGACCAGGACGAGGCGGTCCGCGCCCGACCGGTAGCGCTCCTGGGTGAGGAAGCTGGGATCGCGCTCGATGCTGGGCAGGTCGAGGCCGAAGCCCACGGCCACGCCTCCGCGCAGCGCGCCGGTCGAGGAGTAGCGCAGCTCCAGGGACGGGCTCATGCCGTTGCGACCGGCCGGGAGCTCGAGCGGGAAGCTGTAGCTCGCCGAGCCCATCTGCTCGCTGACGGCGCCCGCGCCCGCGCTGAACTTGACGCCCTCCGGCCGCTTGGCGTCGCGGCCGGGCAGCGCGGACCAGAACGGGTCGCCCGGCGCGGCGAGCGCCAGCGGCCCGCCGATCGCGAGTCCGAAGGCGATTCCAGTGAGCAACATGGGAGTCCTGCGACGACGAGCGGTTCGCTTCATGGACACGCTGCTCAGCAAGCCACGTACCGCGCGCGCCGCGCGACGCACGTCGCCACGCTTTGCCAGCGCTGGACCAGCGTGGACCACTGCGGCCTCACCTCCGCGGCGACGCCCTCAGCTGGTCCACCTCACGCCGCGTGGTCCACCTTGCGCGCAGGCGCGCGGTCCTCTGCACACGGTGACGCGCCACACGGAGGCGACGACCCATGGGCACGCACGCCCTGTCCCAGGGACGCTCACCATGACCCACTCGCCGCCCTGACCTCTCACTCGAGCACGATGGTCTCCGGCACCGGTCACCGGCGGCACCGGATTCGACTACACTGAGGCCATGATGGCTTCACGCGGGCTTGGGCTGGCGCTGGCGGGGCTGGGGCTGGTGGCGGTCGGGTGTGGCGGTGGCGCGGGCGGTGGCCCCGATGGCGGTGGTGGTGACGACGACATGGTCGACGGCACGCCGAAGCCCTTGCCGGCGGCGGCCTGCGCGGCGGCCAGCGGCGGCGGCAGCAGCATGACGCAGCTGCCGACCATGATGGCCTCCATGAAGGAGCGCTACCACGAGGGCTGGCTGGCCTCGCCCGCGGTGGCCGATCTCGATCGCGACGGCAGCAACGAGGTCGTCATCGCGCGCGCCGGGCGCCTGCTCACGTTTCGCCCCGACGGCACCTTGAAGTGGGGCTTCGATGTCACGGGGCGGATCTGGGCCTCGCCGATCGTGGCCGACTTCGTGGGTGACGCCAGCCTCGAGGTGGTGTTCGCGGCGCGCGAGAAGATCTACATGCTGACCGCGGCGGGCGCGGTGTCGCCCGGCTTCCCGGTCAGCTGGCGCGACGAGGTGCGCAGCCTGGCGGCCGGCGATGTCGACGCCGACGGTCGGCTGGAGATCGTCGCGGTGACCAACAGCCCGCTGGCCGGCACGGTGCGCGACATCATCAAGGTCTATCGCGGTGACGGCTCGACTCAGGCCGGTTTTCCGCCAAATACGACGGGGCGCAGCGGCTGTGACATGGCCTGCTATGTGACCGGCGGCTACGACCAGAACGTCGCCGTCGGGCCCATCGACGACGACGCCAGCTGGGACATCCTGACCGGCCAGGACAACGCCTACATGTCCTGGCACAAGGGCAGCGGGGTCGCCTTCGACGCCGCGGCGATCTTCCGCATGCGCACCAAGGTCCTGGGCATCCGCTTCCTGCACGACTATGCGCTGGCGCAGCAAGGCTATGCCAACGACGAGGCCACCGCCAACCAGGCCCACTTCACCAACACCGCGCCCGCGATCGCGGACCTCGATGGCGACGGCAAGAACGAGCTCATCGCGCTGGGCTCGGTGCAGAACGCGGCGCAGACCGACCGGCTGCGCGGGGTCGGGCTGTGGGTGCTGAGCCCGGATGGCACGCGGCCGGCGGCGTGGATGACGCCGCTGCACGTGCCGCAGTACCTCGCCGGGCTGTGGGACTTCGACGGCGAGAACATCGTGGCCGCGACCAACCAGGTGTCGATCGGCGATCTGGATCCGCAGACGCCGGGTCTCGACATGGTGTTCGCCGGTTTCGACGGCAAGATCCACCTGGTCGGCGCCGACAAGGTCGAGCGCTGGGCCTACACGTACACCACGGCGAACAACGTGCTGACCGGCGGCGTCGCGCTGGCCGATCTGTCGGGCGATGGTGTGCCCGAGGTGGTGTTCGCGACCTACTCGACGGCGATGAACCTGTCGGCGCTGTTCGTGGTCGACGCGCGCGGGGCGCTGCAGCACAAGATCGCGCTGCCCAAGCGTGGCTCGATGGCGGTGCCCACGGTGGCCGACGTCAACAGCGATGGCGTGCTCGAGATCGTGGTCAATCTGAAGGACGGCGCCGACGGCATGCCGCTGGCGCTGGCCTACACGGTGCCGGGCAGCAGCCCGAACTGCATCCTGTGGGGCACCGGCCGCGGCAGCCTGCTGCGTGGGGGCTACTTCAGGAAGGCGCCGTGAACCAGGGTCGCGCGCGGCTGGCGGTCGCGTGCGTCGGGGTGGCGGCGCTGGCCGCGTGCAAAGGCGGCCTGTACCGCGACACCTTCACCGACGAGTACGATCGCGAGAACGCCAGGTGGGAGGCCATCGAGAAGCGCTGCCAGCGCGGCGACCAGGACGCCTGCGCCGAGGTCGGGAGTGCCATGTTCCTGGGCGGCAAGGCGGCCGACCACGAGCTGCGCGGGCTGGCGATGATGCAGCGCTCGTGCGACGTCGGGAGCTGGCGCGGCTGTCTGAAGCTGGCCGACGCGCTGGTCCGGGACGACAGCAAGTCGCAGGATCTCGACCGCGCAGTCGCGAGCTACCAGCGCACGTGCCAGCTGATGGGCAAGGACGACGAGTGTCTGAGCGCGGCCAGCGCGCTGCTGGCCAGCGGTGGCACCGCGGAGGCGCACGGCAAGACGATGCTGACGGCAATGTGCGGGCCGGGCCATGCCATGGCGTGCAGCCAGCTCGGCATGGCGTATCTGACCGAGGGCAAGAGCTGGCGCGTGCAGCGCGACCTCGATCAGGCCGCGCTGTTCCACGGCCGCGCCTGCCAGCTCGAGGCCGTGCGCTGCGGCTATCTGGCGCAGCAGCTGGCCATGTTCAGGCTGCCCGCGGCGCGTGCGCTGTTCGCCAGCGGCTGCACGCGGGGCGACGCCACCAGCTGCGACCAGCTGAAGCGGGCCGACGCCAACCTGGCCGAGGACGCCCGGCTGACCGCGCGCTGTGACGGCGGCGACGAGGCGGCGTGCGCGGATCTGGGGCAGCACCTCCTGACCGGCGGCCCGCTGGGCAACGACGTGGCCCGGGCGGTAGCGCTGCTGACCCCGCGCTGCGAGCGCACCCCGCCGGCGCGCTTCGCGTGCCGGGTCCTGGGCGACTTCTTCTCCGACGACCGCAATCCGCTGCTGGACCGGGCCCGCGGCGCGCGTTACCTGCAGCGCTCGGGCAACTAGACACTGGGGGGCTCGATGCGCATGGTGACGAGACGATGGTGGGTCATGGGGCTGACCTTGTGGCTCTGCGCTGGGGTCGCGGCGGCGGATCGGGCCAAGGCCAAGAAGCTGACCAACGCCGCGGTCAAGACGTTCTATGACGCCGGCGAGTGGCGCAAGGCGATCGCGGCCTACCAGAAGGCGGTGGCCGAGGATCCGAGCTATGCGCGCGTGCACTACTTCATCGCGTCGGCGGCGTCGATCATCGGCGACTTGCCCACGGTGCGACGCGAGCTGGCGCTGGTCGCGGCGGCGGTTGCCACCGACAAGGAGGCCGCCAAGCTGGTGAAGCTGGCCGCCAAGGATCCCGACCTCGACCGGGCCTGCAGCGATCCTGCGGTGCGCAAGCTGCTGAGGATGCCGGAGCTGTCGACGCTGACGCCGGAGCAGCGCCTGCTGGAGCGGCGCGGCGTCTGGGGCATCGAGGCGACGCCGAGGGGGATGAGCGGTGACTGGATCGAGATCACCTTCAAGAAGGCCGGGAAGTTCAGCTATGACATCTCAGAGGTGATGTTCCCCGACTCGAGCGTGCCGGAGCACTCGGGCACCGGCACCTACAAGTTCTTGCCCGATGGTCGGCTCGAGCTGAAGTTCAAGCGAGACGAGTATGCGTCGGTCGTGCCGCTCGAGAACCCAGCCGTCTTCGCGCCGTGCCAGGACAGCCCCCTGGCCTGCTTCCGCAGTGGCAAACCGCCTACCCACAATGATCTTCATCGCGGCAAGCCAGATCAGGAGCTCTCCACCCTCGATGCCGAGTGAGCGCGCCCGAGGAGGAGGCCGGCGTCGGCGCCGACCGTGGCGTGCCATCCCGGGGGTACCAGCGTGGTCGAGCTGTATTCGACGATGACGGCGGGGCCCTCGATGCGGGCGCCGGCGGCGAGGCGAGCGCGCGCGATGATCGGGGTGTCGAGCATGGTGGCGCCGAAGCCGACCGGGCGGCGGGTGAGGATGGGGTCGCCTGGTTCGCGGGCCGGGATGGGCAGCGGCGGCGCCGGCGTCAGCCCGCGCGCGATGACCCGCAGCGCGATGAGCTCGATGGCGCGCGGCAGCGTGAAGCCGAAGCGGGCCTGGTGCGCCGCGGTGAAGGCGGCCGCCAGGTCGGCACCGGCGGTCGCGGGCACCGGCAGCTCGTGCGACTGGCCCTGGTAGCGCAGCTCGGCCACCCGGGTCAGCTGGCGCAGCTCGGGCGCGACCGCCTCAGCGTCAAGCGCGCGTGACGATTCTGCCTCCATCGCCTCGAAAGATGTTGTCATCGTGTCCACATTCAGGACCGCACCCGCGGCCACCCGCTGCATCAGCGAGCGCGACAGGTCACGCTGCACCGGCGCCGCCAGCGCGCCATACGCGCACAGCAGGCCCGGCCCAGCCGGCACCAGCACGCGCGGGATCAGGAGCTCGTCGGCCAGCGCACAGGCATGCAGCGCCCCTGCCCCACCGAACGCCACCAGCGTGAAGTCGCGCGGGTCGCGCCCGCGCTCGACCGAGATCTTGCGCAGCGCCCGCGCCATCACCGCATCCGCGACCGCCAGGATGGCCGCCGCCACCCGCTCCGGACTCGCCTCACCACCAAGCTGCTCACCCAGCCGCGCCACCGCCGCGCGTGCCGCCGCCTCATCCAGCGCGACCGCACCACCCGCCAGCCCGCCCGCCAGCCGTCCCAGCACCACATGGGCGTCGGTCACCGTCGCGCGCTGTCCACCACGCCCGTAGCAGGCCGGCCCCGGCGCCGCCCCCGCGCTCTCGGGCCCGACCACCAGCGACCCGCCACCATCCAGCCCCGCCAGCGACCCGCCGCCCGCGCCCACCGTGTGCACATCGACCATCGGCAGCGCCACCGCGGCGCCTCCGATCACCGTGTCCCGCGTGGTCGCCACCTCGCCATCGACCAGCGCCACATCGGTCGACGTGCCGCCCATGTCGAAGGTCAGGATCCGCGCAAATCCCGCCCGCGCCGCCACCACCCGCGCACCGACCACCCCCGCCGCCGGTCCCGACAGCGCCGTGCGCGCCGGCACCGCCGCCGCATCCTCCGCCCGCGCCACGCCCCCCGACGACAGCATCACCGACAGCCGCGCCCCCGTCGCCCGCAGCCCTTGGTCCAGCCGCGCCACATACGCCCCCACCACCGGCGCCACATAGGCGTCCACCACCGTGGTCGATGTGCGCTCGTACTCACGATGCTCGGGCAGCACGCGCGACGACAGCGACACCGGCCCGGCATACCCGGCCGCCCGCAGCGCCGCCTCCACGCGCCGCTCGTGCCCGCCGTCCGCATACGCATGCAGCAGCGCCACCGCCACCGACGCGGCCGCGCCAGCCGGCGTCGCCGCCAGCACGCCCGCCACGACCTCGGCCAGCGATGTCTCATCCAGCGCGCGCCACACCACCCCGCCCGGCCCCAGCCGCTCGACCAGCCCGAGGCGCGCCCCATCCGCCACCAGCGGCGCCGGCTGCTCCGGCGCCAGCGCATACAGCTCCGCGCGCGCCTGCCGCCCCAGCACCAGCACATCCTCGAACCCCGCCGTGGTCACCAGCACGGTCGGCCCACCCCGCCGCTCCAGCAGCGCATTGGTCGCCACCGTGGTCGAGTGCACCACCTCACGCGCCCCGCCCACCCCCGAAACACCCTGCAAGACCGCCTGATCAGGCGCCTCCGGCCGCGACGGCAGCTTGAGCACCCGCACCGCCCCATCCGCCCCCACCGCGATCACATCCGTGAACGTCCCCCCACTATCGACCCCGACCCTCACGTCACCGCCCGCCGCCGCCCCACCGTCAGCATCAGCACCACGGCGACCAGCACGACCACTCCGCAGCCCACCAGCAGCGGGGGCGCGAGGTGCACGACCTCGCCCTTGCTGCCCTCGCCAGCCACCTCGAGGCCCAGCTCTCTGGCCAGGAAAGGTGAACCCTGGGCGCTCACATGCAGCGCAATTGCTGCCCACACCCCGCCCGCCGCGGCCGCGATCCCGGCCAGCACCGCCAGCGTGAAGATCGACGGCAGATAGCGCGGACTCATGAACAGCTCGCCGGCGTGCAGCAGCGCCACGGTGCCGATGGCCCCCCACAGCTTGAGACGCGGGACCAGCCGGGGCAGCATGAAACCCCGGTACAGCAGCTCGTGTGCGACCGGAATCAGCAGGATGTAGGTGGCCAGCAGCACGGCGTCGCTGAAGGCGCTCGCATCCGCGAGGGCCGCGGCCTCGGCCGCCTCCAGCTTGACCGGAAACAGCTCGAGCATGCGCAAGATGAGCTCGTTCACGGGCAGTCCCGCGGCCAGCCCCGCGACCGTGGCCAGCACGATCGGCACCACGCGCGGCGCCGGCGTCAGCCCCAGCGCCAGCGCGGTCCCCTTGTCAGGCGCATAGCGCACCAGCGCGACGAACAGCGCGACCAGCGGCGCCACCGTGAAGGCCACCGCCGCCGTGACCGGATCGGCCAGGCCGTCCTTCTTCATCATCTCGGCCAGCAGGCCCACCGTCATGAACCCGCTGATCGCGATCAGCGCAAGCAGAACAGCCCCGCCAACCGTCAGCTTGTCTGGCTGACCCGCCGGCGGGGCCTCGTCTTCACGCTTCATCTCGAACCGAACCCTACGCGACGAACTACGCGATGGCCATGCCGAGGTGGCGACGCACCTCGAAGTACTGGTCACTGATCGCATACATGATGAGCTCGACGATCTTCTCCTTCGGCTGCAGACCACCCACGGTGGCCGGCTCGGTCGAGATCATCTTGGCCGCCGTCGCCAGATCGCCGCACAGGATGAAGCCCAGGCGGTGCGTCGTCAGCTCGACCGCGGTGCCCCACTTGTTGAGGTCGACCTCGGCCTTGGTCTGCAGGAAGCGCTGCACCATGAGGTGCAGCTGCTCCATCATCTGCGGCGCCACGTGCTGCCTCATCACGCCGAGGTACTGCTGCACCGTCGGCTCGTCCTGCGGCCTGATCGGGAAGTTCGGCACCACCAGCTTGAGCGCCGACAGGAACGCCACCTTGATCTCGGCGTTGGTGGTGATGGCCAGCTTGAGGAAGTGCTCCGCCCGCATGTAGCAGAGCTTCGACGCCACCGCGAACGCGATCTCGCCGTCGGGCCGGCCCGTCATCAGCTCGCTGCCGACCACGAACGACGGGATCAGCTGCTTCTTCTCCTCGGTCAGCGCCAGCGCCATGGTCATCGGCTTGGTCGGATCGAGGTACAGCTCCGGCTGCGGGACGTTGAGTACCTGGTTCACGTAGTTGAAGATCTTCGCGAACAGCGACTGGTGCGCCGCCACGTCCAGCTTGTCCTTGCGACGCAGGCCATAGTCCTTGTGCGGCCGCGCCTTGATCAGCGCGACCGCATTCGAGACTGCGCCCAGGATGTTGCCGACATAGCGATCCTGCGACGGGTGGTAGATGTTGCGCCAGGCGTCGTCGGTCAGGCGCTGCTTGGCCTTGGCCAGCCCCTTGGTGCGGTACTGCTCGTACATCTGCTGCTCTTGCGGATCGGCGCGGTTGAGGAACGTCAGCGCCGCCGACATGCACCAGGCCTTATCGAACTGGTGGTTGTCCATGTAGATCTTGAACAACACCTTGTAGCTGTCGATCTTGGCCAGCGGCTCCTTGCGGATCATCGCCATGTGCTGCGCGACGGCCTTGTCCGCGTGCTCCGGCCCGCCGACCAGGTACAGCTCGGCCAGGATCTCCGAGCGCCCCTTGTTCTCCGGATCCAACCCCTGCGCCATCTCGAAGGCCGCGATGGCCGCGTTGAACTCGCGCAGACGCGTCCGGTAGATCTCGCCGAGGTTGTGCAGCAGCAGGGTCTTCAGCTGATCCTGCCCCTGCGGCGGCAGCCGCTTGATCATGCGCCGGTAGTTGCGCTCCAGCGTCTTCCAGTCCTTCTTCTGCGTGGCCACCTTGTCGATGGCCTCGAACGCCTTCAGGTACTGCTGCATCGCCGCCGGCGTCAGCGCGTCGGTCTTCTCGAAGTAGTTGTCGAGCGCCTGGTTGAAGAACTCGATGGCCTCGTCGAGCGCCTTGAGCTCGTCTCGGCTGACCGCGCCCGCGGTGTACAGATACTTGCCGCGACGGACCGAGTCGCGCTCCAGCTCGGCCAGCTTGGCGGCGACCTCGACGACCTTCTTCCACTGCTTGGTGTTGCCGAACTGCTCCAGCAGCTTGTGCAGGGTCGGGAAGTCTCCCGGCCGCGCCTCCAGGGCCTCCTGGTAGGCCGCGATCGACTTCTGCGCGTTCTGCAACTTCTCCTGGTACAGGTCGCCGATCTCGTCGAGGAACTTGAACTTCTCGTCCTCGGTCGCGCCCGCCAGCATGGCGCGCTTGGCGTGGATGACGGCTTCCCAGTCGTTCTGCTGCGCCTGCAGCTCGATGATCTGCAGCAGCGTGGCCCGGTGGCCGGCGTCGATCTCGAGCGCCTTCTCGAACATGTTGAGCGCCTTCTTGCGCTCACCCAGCTTCAGCCTGACCACACCGAGGCGGTGGTAGATCTCCACGACCTCCTGCGGCTTCTGCGCGTCGCGGTGCTGGACCAGGATGGTCTGGTAGATCTTCCCGGCGTTGTCCCAGTCCTGCTGCTTGTAGAGCAGGTTGGCGCGCCCGAGCAGCGTCGGCAGGTGCGTCGAGTCGATGTCGTACGCCTGCTTGTAGTACTTGAGCGACTTCTCGCCCTTGCCCAGCTCGTCCGTCGTGCGCGCCTGCCGGAAGTACAGCGCGTGCAGCTCGTTGTTCGACTTCTTGCCCGCCTTGCGGATGAGCATGTCGAGGATGGGCTCGAGCTCCTGGTAGCGCTGCTCGGCGAAGTACATCTCGGCCAGCGGCTCGCCAGAGCCCACGTGCTCGGGATCCAGCTCGATGACGCGCGCGAAGCTCTCGATGGCGCGGCCCTCGTCGTGCAGCTTCTTGTGGAAGATGTCGCCGGCCTCGGCCAGCAGCTTGATCTTCTCCAGCGGATTTCCGGCGTGCGCCTCGGCGCGCACCATCATGTTGGCGGCCTTCATCCAGTCGCCGCGCTTCTTGTACATCTCCGTCAGGGCCTGCATCGACGGCACGTGCGCGGGGTCCAGCGACAGCGCAGTGACATAGCGCTGCTCGGCCGCCTCGGCATCCTGCTGGCGCTCCTCCAGGATCTTGCCGATGCGGAAGTTCAGATCGACGCGGGTGCGACCGTCGTCGGTGATCTCGACCAGGCGCGACTCGATCTCGATGGCGCGGTCCCAGGCCTCGATCTTCTCGTACAGGCGACCCAGCGCCGCCAGCGCGGTGTGGTCATCACCATCGAACGACAGCACGTTGTTGTACTCGTCGATGGCGCGGTCGAACTCCTTGAGCTCGTCCTCGTAGACCTGGCCCATCGCGCCATACAGCTCGACGCGCACCGACGGATCGCCGGTCGCCGCCACGTGGCGCCGGTAGGTGTCGACCAGCGACTCCCAGCGGCGCTCCTGGCGATACAGCCGCTCCAGCTCGCGATAGGTCCCCTGCGAGCGCTCGTCGAGGACCAGCACCTTCTCCAGGCACTCCCAGGCGCGGTCGGCCTTGTTGAAGCGCTCCTCCCACGCGATGGCCATGCGCTGGTACAGGCTGATGCGCTCGGCGTCGGTGCCGCTGGCGTCGAGCTGGTTCTCCAGCACGTCGAGGTAGGCCTCGGACTGGCCGGTCTTCTCGTACAGCGACTCCAGCGCGCGCAGGGCCGCCAGGTTGCGTGAATCGATGGTCACCACATCGCGATAGGCCGCGATGGCGTGCGCCGAGTCATCCAGGTACGAGTCGTACAGGTTCGCGATCTCGAGCTTGAACTTGACCTGCTCGTCGGGCTCCTGGCTCAGGCCCGCGCGCCGCTCCAGCACCCGGATGAGATCCGGCCACTGCATCTGGCGCCGGTACAGCCGATCCAGCGCCACCAGCGCGTCCTGCGACGGCGCCTCGGGATCGGCGTCGACCGCCGAGTTGTAGGCCCCGATGGCCTGGCCCGGGTCGCCCATCTGGACTTCCAGCAGCTCGGCCAGGTTGAGGTACAGCTCGGTGCGCTTCTTGGCGTCCGGCTCGACGCTGGCGTGGTGGCGCAGGGTGTCGGTCAGCTCGTCCCAGGCGCCGCGCTTGCGGTGGAAGTCCGCCATCGCCGACAACGCGCCGACGTGGTTGCCGTCGAGCGCCAGGGCCTGCTGCACCGAGGCGACCGCGTAGTCGACATGGTGCAGGTTGTCGCCGTACCAGCGGCCGATCTTGACCCACAGATCCGCCTTGGCCTTGGTGTCGGTCAGCCCCTGCACGACCTGGGTGTAGTCGGCCAGCAGATCGGACCACTTGTTGGCCGTGGTCGCCAGCCGCTCCAGCTCGCGCGAGGTCGCCTCGTTGGAGTAGTCCTCCTTGAAGGCGGCCTGCAGGACGACGAACGCGCTCTCCTGGTCGCCGATCTCCTCCTCGAAGATCTTGGCGACGTTCTGCAGCGTGGTGATGCGCTGCTCGACGTCGGGCGTGTTCTCGACCCGCTCCAGCAGGACCTCGTTCAGCTTCTGCCAGTTGTACTGCTCGCGGTAGATGGCCTCGAGCTGGGCGCTGGCCGTGATGTTGGCCGCGTCCATGCCGCGCACGCGCTCGTACATCTGCGCGGCCGACTGCTTGTCGGTGAGCTTCTCCTCGTAGGTCGCGCCGGCCTGCAGCAGCACGTCGATGCGCGCCTTCTGGTCGTCCAGCACCACCGACTTCTTCTCGAGGACCTCGATGAGGTCCTCCCAGCGCGCCTCGCGCGAGAAGATGGCCTCCAGGGCCCCCAGCGCCTTGTGATCGCCGGGATCCAGCTGCAGCACGCGGCGCCAGGCCTCGACGGCCTCGTTGGGCCGCATCAGCACGTCGCCCTCGAGCTCGCCGAGCTGGGCGTACAGCCCCTGCAGCTCGTCGTCCTCCAGCTGCGTCACGCCGACGTCGATCAGCCGACGCAGCATGGTGGACAGCTCTTCCCAGGCCTGGGTCGACCGGTACAGCTGGCACATCGCGCGCAGGCTCTCGAGATCGCCCGGCTCCAGCTCGAGGGCCTTGGACCACGCCTCGATGGCGTTGCGCTCGCGGCCCAGCTTGGTGGCCCAGATGCGCCCGAGGCGCTTGTGCAGCGGCGCCTTCTCGCGATCGCTCGCGATGCGCACCGTGCGCTCCAGGATGTCGACCAGCTCGCGCCACTGCTCGCGGCGCTCGTAGATGTCGGCCAGCGCGACCAGCGCGGTGGGATCCTCGCCGCGCAGATCGATGACCCGGTTCCACAGATCCTGCGCCTCGTCGTCCTTCTGCAGCGCCTCCGAGGCGATGCGCGCCATGTGCGCGTAGACATCGGCCAGCTGCTCGTCGCCGACGGCGATGTCGACCATCTTCTCGTACACGCCGTACAGCTTCTGGAACTCCTCGCGCTTGAAGTACACGCGCTCCAGGGCCTCCAGGGCCTTGGCGTTGCGCGAGTCGCCGTCGAGGATGGTCGAGTACGCCGCCACCGCCTCGTCGGGCTGGTCCAGCGCCTCGGTGTACAGGCGACCGAGCCGGAAGTGCAGCGAGGTCAGCTCCTCGCTGTCCATGGTGACGGCCACGCGCCGGCGCAGGATCTCCGCCAGCTCGGGGAACATGCCCGCGGCCTCGTAGATCTTGTCCAGCGCGGCCAGCGCATCGGTGTCCTTCTCGTCGATCTGCAGCACGCGCAGGTAGGCCTCTTCGGCCCGCTGCGCGTCACGCAGCTCGAGATCGTGCACGCGCGCGACCTTGAGCAGCACGATGCGCTGCACCTGGGGATCCTGCTCCCGCGTCAGCACGTCGCCATAGACGCCGACCAGCTCGGCCCACGACCCGGTGGTCTTGGCCAGGCGCTCGACCTCTTCGCCCGCCAGCTCGGCGCGCGGATCCTCGCCGAAGGCGCGACCCCACCACTGGAAGGCGCGCACCTCGTCGAGCAGCTTCTGCTCCGAGATCTCGGCCAGGCGCTGGTACATCTGCTGGCGCTCGGTCTTGTCGGTCAGCTTCTCGAGCTCGACCTCGTAGATCGCCGACAGCTTCTCCCACTGCTCCGCGACCCGGTACAGCGGCTCCAGGATCTGCGCGATCTCGCGCTGGAACTGGCCCTCCGCGAAGATCATCTCGAGCGACGTCAGGGTCGGGCCATGGTCCGGCCGCGCCGCCAGGATCTCGCGATAGACCTGGATCGCCGAGCCCAGATCCTTGAGCTGCAGCTCGTAGGTCTGGCCGAGGCGGAACTGGGTCCCGATCTGCTCGTCTTCCGTCGCCCCGAGACCGACCTCGCGACGCAGGATCTCGGCCAGCTCGGCGAAGCGACCCTGACCCTCGTACAGCCGATCCAGCTTGTAGATCGACGCGCGATTCTCGGTATCGACATCGAGCACGCGGCGCAGCGTGGTGATCGCCTTCTCGGGCTGGCCCAGCTCCTCCTCGTAGACGCGGGCCACGCGCTGCAGGAGGTCGACCTGGCGCGCCTGATCCATGGTGCGCGTGATCTCTGCCTCGTACAGCCCCGACAGCTTGTCCCAGGCCCGCGTCGCATCGGCCAGCCGCTCGACCTCGGCCAGGGTGCGCTCGTTGGCGGGATCCTCGCGCAGCGCCCGGCCAAACGCGCCGAAGGCGTCGGCGTGCTTCTCCAGGCGACGCTCGTACAGCTCACCGATGCGGTGCAGGAGCTCGACCTTGCGCAGCGGATCCTCGGCGTGCTTGGCCTGCACCTCGAGCAGATCGATCAGCTTCTCGAACTCCGCCGCCTGCTCGTAGACCGGCTCCAGCACCAGGGCCGCCGCGACCGGCTCACCCTCGCGATGCACCAGGCCGTCCAGGGCGGCCAGCGTCGGCTCGTGGCCCGGGTCCATGCCCAGGGCCTCGCGGTAGGCCTCGATCGACCGTGACAGCTCCTTGAGCTCGCGCTCCCAGAGCTGACCGATGCGGAACTTCAGCGCGACGATCTCGGCCGAGCCACCCGCCAGCTCGACCTCGCGATCGAGGATCGACAAGAGGTCGAACCAGCGTCCGGCCGCCTGGTACAGGCGATCCAGCGCCTGCACCGCGGTGACGTCCTCGGGATCGATGTCGAGGATGCCCTGGTAGGTCTCGATGGCCTTGCTGACGTCGCCCAGCTCGCGGTCGTAGACCTGACCGAGCACGTACAGCATCTGCTTCTTGTCCTGGGGATCCTTGGCCAGCTCCGCCTTCTTGGCGTAGATGTCCTTGAGGTCCTGCCAGCGCTCCAGCCGGATGTACAGGCGCTCGAGGGCCTCCATCGCGGTGGCGTCGGCGTCGTCCCACTCCAGGATGTGGCGATACACGCCGATGGCGCGATCGGGCGACTCCAGCACGTCCTCGAAGGTCTGCGCCGCCTTGAAGGCCAGCGACTTCTTCTCGTCGATGCCCTCGACGATGTCCGACTTGAGCAGCAGGGCCTCGACCAGGCGCCCGTAGTCGGCGTTGCGCGAGTGCACCTGCTCGATGGCGTTGGCCGCCGGCAGGTTGCGCGGGTCGACCTCGAGCACGCGGCGGTAGCTGCCCACCGCGGCCTCGTCGTCCTGCAGCTGCAGCTCCTGCAGCTGGGCCACCTTGGTCAGCAGCGCGACGCGCAGATCGTTGTCGAGCAGCGGCTTCTGGACGTCGTCGTACAGCTTGACCAGGTCGGGGAAGCGCTCCAGCTCGCGCGCCAGCCGCTCCAGCTTCTGCTGCGTGTCGGGGCTGCCCGGATCTTCGCGCAGGGCGCGGTCGTAGGTGCCGAACGCGCTCGCGCCGTCGTCGCCGCCGACCTCGTAGAGCTCCGCGATGCGATGCAGGAGCTCGATCTTGCGCGCCGGATCCAGCGCGTGGCGCACCATGATCTCGTAGACGCCGACCTGCTTCTTCCAGTCGTCCTGGACCCGGTAGATCGGCTCCAGGATGTTGGCGATGGCCTGCTCGTGCTCGGGCTGCTTGATGAGGCGCTCCAGCGCGCTCAGGGCAACCTCGTTCTCGGCATCCAGCTCCAGGGCCTGGCGATAGGTGTCGATGGCCGCGGCGACCTCCGACAGCTTGCTCTCGCGCAGGCTGGCCAGGCGCACCAGCAGCCCGACGGTCTCGTTCTTGTCGTCGGTCAGCTGCAGCTGACGCGCCAGGTTGTCGGCCAGCTCGGTCCACGACTTCTGGGTCTCGAGCAGGCGATCCTGGGCCTTGAGGGCGCCGATGTTGGTCGGCTCCTGCGCCAGCACTTCCTTGTAGGTCGCGACCGCCTCGTCGACGTTGCCGAGCATCTCCTCCCACAGCGTCGCGAGCTTCTTGTACAGCTCGAGGCGCGTGTCGGGGTCTTTCGCGAGCTCGATCTTCTTCTTGTAGACGTCGACCAGCTCCTGCCAGCGCGAGTCGCGCGTGTACAGCTTGTCGAGCGCCTCCAGGGCCGTCGCGTCGTCGGGCTCCAGCTGCTGCGCGCGGCGGTAGAACTCGACCGCCTTTTCGGGCTTTTCGAGCCGCAGATCGTAGATCTCCGCGACCTTCATGCACAGCTCGTGCTGCAGCGCCGGCGACAGGCTGGTGTTGGCCGCGGCCGACTCGTACAGCTTGACCACGCGCTCCCAGCCGTCGTCGATCAGCGCCGACAGCCGCGCCAGCTCGGCGCGCGCCTTGTCGTTGGAGGGATCCTCACGGAACGTGCGCGCGAAGCCCTGGAAGGCCTCCTCGGGATCGCCGAGCTTCTCGGCGTTGATCTCGCCGATCTTGGTCAGCAGCTCGACGCGGCCGACGGCGCTGGTCTCGCGGGTCAGCTCGATCTCGTACAGGCCGACCAGCTTCTTCCACTCGCCCAGGTGCTGGTAGATCGGCTGCAGGATGGCCGACGCCGTCAGCTGGTGATCGGTCTCCGCCAGGCGCTTCTCCAGCGCCACGCGCGCGCCCTCGTGCTCCTTGTCGAGATCGAGGATGTCGCGATAGGCGTCGATGGCCCCCGGCACGTCACCCAGGTGCTGCTCGCGCAGCTGCCCGAGGCGGTACTTCAGGTCGACCACCGTCTTGTCGTCGTCGCTGGCCACCAGCGCGAGCTGGCGCACGATGACGTCGGCCAGCTCCTTGTGCTGCCCGGCCTGGCCATACAGCCGATCCAGCGCCTTCAGCCCGGGGGCGTCGTCGCCGTAGGCCTCCAGGATGTCGCGATACGCCTGCGCCGCCTTGGGAGCGTCGCCGATGGCGTCCTCGTACACCCGCGCCAGCTGGTAGCGGATCCCCTTCTGCTCCTCGGGATCCAGCACCATCTCCAGCTTGCGCCGGTAGATCTCCAGCAACTCCTCGTGACGCCCGAAGCCCAGGTACAGGCGCTCCAGCGCGTTGACCGCCGCCGCGTTCTGCGCGTCCAGCCCGAGGATGCGCTGGTTCATCGCCAGCGCCTTGTCCTTCTCGCCCAGCTCCTCCTCGTACACGCGCGCGACCACGCTCATCAGCGGCAGCGCCTCGACCGAGCCCTGCTTGTTGCCGCCGGACAGCTTGCCGATCGCGGTCTCGTAGGCCGCCACCAGCTCGGTCCAGCCGCCGGTCTCCTGCGCCAGGCGCTCGGCCTCGGTGCGGGCCCAGTCGGCGTACTCGTCCTCGTCCAGCGCCTTGAGGTACCAGCTGTAGGCGACGCCCTTGTCCTTGAGCTGCTTCTCGACCAGATCGGCCAGGCGACGCAGGCGATCCTGCCGCTGCGCCTTGTCGCGGGTGTGGCCGAGCTGGACCTCCAGGACCTGGGCCAGCTTCTTCTGGTCCTTGGCCTGCTCGTACAGCGGGATCAGCGCCTCGGCGGCGCCCAGGTGCTGGGCGTCCAGCGTCAGCACCTTCTCGAACGCGCGCGCGGCCCGGTCGGGCTTGTTCAGCTTGTCGCGATACAGCTCGCCGATGCGCACCGACAGCGTCAGCTTGGTGGCGTCATCCTCGGTCTCGACCTGGCGCTCGAGCACGCGCACGTACTCTTCCAGCTTGTTCTGCGCGGCGTAGAACTCTTCCAGCTCGGTCCACGACTTCTGCGTCAGGTACAGCTTCTTCAAGGCGTCCTGGGCGCGACGGTTCTCGCCCTCGACCTCGAGCAGCGCACGCCAGGCCCGGATGGCGCGGTCGTTGTCGTTGATCTTCTCGGAGTACAGGATGCCGAGCTTCTGCAGCTGGGCCACGCGCTTGGCGGTGTCGGGCGCCAGGCGCGCCAGCGTCGACACCACCTCGGCCAGCGGATCCCACTGCTTCTCGCGCTCGTACAGCTTCTCGAGCTCGGTCAGCGCCTCCAGGTTGTCGCCGTCGGCGGCCAGCACGGCGCTCCACAGATCGATCGACACCGACGGCTTCTTCAGCTTGTCGGAGGCCAGCTTGGCGATGTCGACCAGCAGCTGGGTGCGCTGCGCGGTGTCCTGCACGCGCTCGATCTCGCGCTTCTTGAGCGCGATCAGCTTCTCCCAGTCGCGCCGCTTCTCGTACGCCGCCTTGAGGTAGTCGACCGCGGCGCCGTTCTCGGGATCCAGCTCGAGGGCCGACTCGTAGGTCTTGATGGCCTCGGTCTGGTTGGAGAACTTCTCCTGGAACAGCGCGGCCACGCGCAGCAGGAGCTGCACCTTCTCGCGCGCGTCCATGGTCGCCGCGACGCGCTTCTGCAGCGTGCTGACCAGATCGGGCCAGCGCTTCATGGCCTCGTACTGCGCCGCCAGCTGATCGAGCACCGGCAGGCTGCCGGCACGCAGCGCCAGGATGGCGTTGAGCGCGTTCAGGTAGCCGGAGTCCTGCTTGAGCTTGTTCTTGTAGATGTCGGCCTGCTCGCTGAGCAGCGCGACCTTGTCGTCGGCGCTCGCGGTCTTGTCGATCTCCTCGCGTAGCGCGTCGACCAGCACGTTCCAGCGCTCGGCCTTGCGCAGCACGCGCGCCAGCTCGCGGCGCGGACCACGCTGCGTCGGCGCCGTCGCGATCGCCTTGCGCCAGGCGTCGATCGCCTTGTCAGGCGGTCCACCCGCCGACTCGGCCGCGGTGGCCGCGTCCATCGCCGCCTTGGTGGCGTCGCTGTGGGCCTCGCTGATCGACGACAGGGTGGGCAGGGTGTCGTCCTGGCTGCTCGGCGCAGCAGCCGCCGCCGGCTTGGCAGCCGCCGCAGGCGCAGCCGCCGCAGGTGCAGCAGGTGCCGCCGCCGCAGGTGCCGCCGCCGCAGGTGCAGGTGCCGCCGCCGGCGCCACGGGCGGAGGCGCCGCGGGCGGCGCAGCCATCGGGGCCGTCACCGCGCTCGGCATCGCCTGCACCGGCGCAGTGGTCGACATCGGCGCCGACGACAGCGGCGCCGCGGCCGGCTTGGTCTCGCTGGCCCCGCTCGCATCGACCGCCTTCATCTCACCGCTCGACGCCGGGGTCTTGGGCAGCGCCCCCATCGAGTCGTTGAAGTCCTTCACGAACGGATTCTCGGGATCGATCTTGGCGACCTCGCCGAAGTAGGCCGCGGCCCGCTCCACGTCGTTGAGCTGCTTCCACGCGATGGCGCCGCCGAGGGTGCCCGCATACAGCTTCTCGTCCTCGCCCAGGCCGCGGTTCTTGATCGCCGCGTCGGTCAGCTTGACCAGCGGCGCCCACTCGCCCTTGGGCCCCATGGAGTCGCGCAGGAACTGGAACGCCGCGACCTGCCCGCGCAGCACCGCCCCGTTGTCGAACGCCGCGCTGAGCGCCTTGGCCAGGAAGGACGCGCCGCGATCCCGATCCTTGAAGCGATAGGTCCACGCCGTCGCGAAGCGCCGGAACAGCTCGGCGCGATCCGAGTCGTCCGCCGCCGCATAGGCGCGCTTGTCGTGCAGATCGGCCAGGTCCTGGAAGCGCTGCTGGTTGGCCAGCAGCGCCTCGAGCAGCGAATTGGCCTGTTCATGCTGCGGATCGAAGCTCAGCACCCGGCGCAGCGTGCTCTCGTACGCGGGATCCTCGGGCACCTCGAAGTGCAGGATGCGCGCGGCGCGCAGGTACAGCCGTGCCGCCGTGCTGGTGTCCGACGCCGCCGCCTGCTGGGAGATCTCCTCGACCTCGGCCAGCCAGTCCTCGCCATAACGCGCCGCCGCCAGCCCCTCGACCACCGTCACGCTGCCCGGCAGCGCCTTGGCCGCCTGGGCGAGATGCTCGATCGCCTTGTCTTTCTGCCCCAGATCGAGCAGCGCCTCGCCGACCATGGCGTGCAGATCCGCCGCGCGTGACGCGTCCGGATTGGTCTTCAGCTCGAGCTCGCCCAGCTTGGCCACCATCTCGAGGCGGCCCATCTCGCGATAGATCGCCCGCGCGCGGGACAGCGCCTTGATGTTGGCAGGGTTCAGCTTCCAGGCCTTCTGGAACATGGCCAGGGCACGATCTCGATCCGGCACGATCTCTTCACACGCCTGACCGAGCTCGAACAGCTGTTCCGACTTGTCCTCGGCCCCTTCGACCAGCTCCAGCTCACGCTCCAGCTCCTCGATGACTGCCGTCCAGTCACGAGATCCCCGCAGGCGCCGCTTGATGTCGGTGCGCAGTTCCATGGGACGAACCCTCTATCCTCTCAAGGGGATTGGGAAAACCGGCGAGCCGAGGTTATAACACAGCGAAACCAGCCAAGGGAAGCGCCACTGGGGGCACTCCGCACTTGGCCGATTTCTGCACCGGCGACCCCCATCGCCAGATGCAACCTTGGCGAGCCCTGCTACTTGATCTGCTGGTAGAGAATCGAGTTGGCGGTGGCCACCAGGTTGGCGTTGCCGCCCCCCTTCTTGATGGCCTTCTCCAGCCACTCCTTGGCCTGCGCCTTGTTGCCCAGCTTGGCGTACAGCACCCCGAGGTGGAACGTCGCATTGACGTTGCCCTCGTCGGTCTGCACCGCGTTGTTGTAGGCCTCGAGCGCCTTCTCGTTCTGGTTCAGGAACTCGCTGGCGCGCCCCTGCAGGAAGTACAGCATGGTCGCGTTGACCTTCTGGGCGCGGTTCTCGGGCACCGACAGCGCGGCGGTCGCGATGCGCTGCGCCTCGTCCCACTTGTCCCAGGCCAGGTACAGCTTGGTGAGATCGATGAACGGCTCCAGGAAGCGGCCATTGGCGCGCGCCGACTTGGTGTACGCCAGCGCGGCCTCGCGCGGCTCGTCTTTCAACTCGTGCGCGACGCCCAGGTAGTACCAGCCCTTGAACAGCGAGTCGCGCAGCTTGACGGCGCGCTCCAGGTTCTTGATGGCCTCGTCGGGCGCCGTGCTGCAGGAGCGCCCACCCTCCTTCTGCTCCGGGCAAGCCCACTCGAGGTAGGCGTGGCCAGCGTCGTAGAAGTACATCGGGTTCTTGTCGTTGCGCTTGAGGGCCTCGTTGTAGGCCTCTTTGGCCTGCTCCCACTTGCCCTGCGACTCGAACAGCACGCCGAGGTTGTAAGCCGCCTTGTGGTTCGACGGCTTGAGCGCCATGGCGTTGCGGAACTCCTTCTCCGCAGCCTCGTACTGACCCTGCTTCTGCAGCGCGATCGCCTTGTTGTTGGCGGAGCGCGAGGCCTTCAGCTCGGAGTCACATGTCAGCTGTCCGCAACCGCCAAACCCCAGCATGAGCGTGACGATGAGGAGGCCGGACTGAACAGCGTGGCGAGTAGGCATCGACGGGGCTCCCTGGAGTCGTGGTGCGCGGCTGCCGGTGCACATGTGGGCCCGGCCGGCCGGATATTATCGATTTCAAGGGGTCAGCACAACGTTTCGTGCGCTGAGTTTCACATCAACCACCTTCCCTTGGCTTTGGCGCCGGACACCGAAAAAGCAGAGGCGCGCACCCCTTGCGAAGTGCGCGCCTCGGACTGTCAGCCTTGGGTGGGCCTACTCTACTCGCCGGCCTGGCGGAACGTGAACGGGTAGCTGACGTTCACGACGCCGCCGCCAGTGGGCTTGGGGAACTGGATGCCGCCCAGGACCTGCGCCACGCAGCTCGAGACCGTGGGATCGACGCCGTTGGCGCGAGCGCCACGGACCGAGCCGGTGCCCAGGATGGCGAACTGGGTCGACACGGTGCCCTCCAGGTTCGGCTTGGCCAGCAGCTGCTTCTCGTAGCAGTACTCGAACTTGCTCTTGTTCTTGCGGATTTCGCGGCGAATCATCTCCTTGTCGAGGTCGCCGACACCCTCCGCCTGACCCAGGTTCACGGCCGGACGGCGCTTGGTGTGGCCGCGACCCGAGCCCGAGCCCGAGCCGGTGCCGAAGCCAGTGCCGGTGCCCTTGCCCCAGCCCAGGGTGCCGTAGTTGCCGAGACCGATGGTGCCGCGACCCGTGCCGCCGCCGCCCCAGCCCTCGCCCGAGACGCCGGTGCCCCAGCCGCCCGAGGCCTCGCCGAAGCTGTCGCCAGTCAGACCGCCCTGGATGTCGCGATCACCGAAGCCCGACGAGAACGGCAGCTGCCCGGTGATGTGACCGAAGGCGTCGCCTTCCATGCGCGCCAGGGCGCCGACGATACCGGAGTTGGCGCCGCGCTCGGCCGCCTTCTGCATGCCCAGGCCCTTGTCGGCGCCACGGTCCATGATGTTGTAGCGGCCGTCCACGCCCTTGTAGTCCTTCTTGCCCATCTTGCCCTCGGGACCCATGGTCTTGGTGCCGGTACCACCCGACTCCTTGCCATCGTCCTTGTTGGGCTCCTCTTCCTCGGGCTGCTCGACCGCCTCGTTGGCCTTGTTCTCCAGGGTCGCCGAGGTGCTCAGCTTGGGGGGATTCTCGATGAAGGTGTTCGACTCCTCCGGGGGGATGGCCCACAGCAGCATCAGCACGCCGGCAGCACCGACCGCCGAGGCGCCCAGGTAGGCGAAGAAGCGGGTGTCCAGCGTGGCCAGCATCGACACCGGGTGACGACGCGGCGGCGGCACCGAGTTGACCAGGAAGGTGTTCTCACCAATGTCGACCTTGATGCGGGCGTTGAGCGGGATCTGCATCTCGTAGGCGCCGGGCGCCGCCGACGAACCGGTGGCGCGACCCGAGGCGGCGACCTGCTCCAGCGTCTCGGTGCGGCCATCGACGGTGACGTCGCCGCCCCAGTTGCGCATGAAGTTGAAGGTCCAGTCGGTCCCGGTCGAGCGCACCAGCGGGAACGCCGGCATGTTGCCGACCATGCTGGAGGCCAGGTTGAACTCGACGTGATCACCCTCGCCGAGGCGGAACTCGGCCGGGCGCTTCTCCTCGCGTGAGCGCGACGCGAACGACCACGCCAGCGCGACCGCCAGCGCGAAGCCGGCCACGAAGCCGAACTCGACCGCGACCGGGACCTCCTCGTGCTCGAAGGTGTTGCCCGGCTGCGGCACGCGCAGGGCGGGATCCGGATTGCTGGGATCGCCGTCGGTGTGCTTGTTGTAGGCGTGCTTGTCACGGACCGCGACGGACAGCGCCTGCTGGAAGCAGATCACCGTGATGATCGTGGCCAGGATGGCGCCGATGCCGATGCCCTTGGTCATGCCGCTGACCTTGCCGCTCTGCGGGTTGGTCAGGTGGGCGACGTCGTGGACCTGGTCCTCGAACATGGCCGCGACCTCGACGGCGCGCGCGCCGGTCGAGTCCTCGACGCCCTCGGTGTTCATGGGCGTACGGGCCGAAAAGGCCGAGGCACCCGACACTGCACTGTGGGCGGCGTGGGCCGGAGCGGCAGGGCGAGGCGCCGCAGCGCGGGGCGGCGGCGCGGCGGCCGCGAACGGCGCCGGGATGGAGGCAGCGGGCGGCGGCGCATAGACAGGGGCCTGCGGCGCCGGAGCCGTGATGGTGGGCGCCTGGGCCGGAGCCGGGCGCGGCGAGCTGGCCATGATCGGGCTGGCGCCGCTGGGCGAGGCCGAGAACGAGGGCGGCGGGGCGGCGGCCGCGGGGCGGGTGCCCTGGGGCTGGTCGCTGACCATCGTGGGGGCGTCCTCGGCCTCCTGCGAGGCGCCGATGGCGATCTCGATCTTGGTGTCGCCGAGGACGATGGTGTCGCCGTCCTGCAGCTTGGCCTTGTTGACGCGCTGGCCATTCACGATGGTCCCGCGGGTCGAGCCGAGGTCGATGATGTTGACCTCGTCGGGCCCGGTGACCTCGATGACCGCGTGCATGCGGGAAACCTGCTCGTCGTCGATCCGGAGATGCGACGACGACAGTTTTCCGATCTTGACGATGTCCTGGGTGAGGTTTTCAGTGCGGACGAGCTGGTCGCCCTTGAAGATCCTGAACGTGAGAGGAACTTTCACTCCGTCGGCCATGTGACTCCCCTGGGCAAAACAGCTCGTTGACTACCTGCGGAAACTGCCTGGCCCGGGGAGGCTCGTGACGGAGCGAAAGACCCTTACAGGTCTTCCGCCGACTTCACGATCTCGCGAATGAAGTCGGTCCGGATCCGGATCAGGCTGGAGTGCTTCTCGAAGCCACGAACGTCCATGTTCTCGCCGTCGGGGCGGGCGAGCTCGCCGTCGATCACGTCGGCGCTGAAGTCGTAGCTCTTTTCCTTCGCGGGGCCGCCCGCCTTGGCGGCCTTGCCCTTCTTCTGGGCGAAGGCACTGGTGGCCAGACCGACCATCAGCATGGCTGCACAAACCGACGAGATGACCTTGCGCATGGCTCCGCTCCTTTGGCTCTGGTGCTGCCCTGCCTGGAGATGCCCGCGCATGTGCGAGGGCAAAGACAACCGGTCAGGGATTTGGTTCCGAGAAAGTTCGAAAATTCTAACGTCCTGCCACTGCTCCGGCAACCGGTCAGTGATTCAACCTGATTTCAACTACTTGGGGTTCCCACCAGCCGGGGCCGGTGCAGCCCCGGGGGCCGGCGCGCCCGGCGCGGGAGCAGGCGCCGGGGGCGGCGTCTCCTCCATCGGCGGCTCCGGCGGCAGCGCCTTGATCTCCTTGAACGTCTGGATGAGCTTGTTGAGGTCGTCGATGCGCTCGCCCGCGTCCTTGATCTTGTCCGGCGGGCCGCCCTTCTGCTTGAACTGGGTGAAGTAGCCGACCGCCTTGGTGGCGGCGTCGATCTGACCGTCATAGTCGTCGGGGTTCAAGATGACGAGGCGGTAGTTGGCGTACAGCAGGCCGAGGTTGTAGTAGGCCGCGCCGGCGTTGGGCTGCATGGCCTTGGCATCGTTGTAGGTCTTCTCGGCGTCGTCGAGGATCTTGGTGTCCTTCTGGACCGCGGCCAGGCCGCGCAGCGCGACCCCGAGTCCGACCTTGGCCTCGTAGTTCTTGGGCTCCTTCTTGAGCACGGCCTCGAACTGCGCCTTGGCGTCATCGTACTTGCGGAACGAGATGCCCAGCGCGCCGACGTTCATGCGCGCCTCGGTCAGCATCGGGTCGAGCACGATGGCCTTGTTGAAGTCCGACAGCGCCATCGACACGTTCTTGCGCTTGAGCGCCAGCAGGCCCGAGGTCACGTACAGCGGGGCGAACTTGTCGTTCTTCTTCTTGGCCTGGTCGATGAGGAGCTGCGCGATGTCGAGCCGCGAGGCGTTGTTCTCGCTGCCCTCCAGGTAGACCAGGGCGAAGGTGTTGAAGGCCTCGAGGTTGTCGGCCTCGACCGCCAGCGCGGTGCGCAGGTGCCCGAGGACCTCGTCCTCCAGGCGCGTGCGCTCGGCCTCGACGGTCGACACGCGCAGCTTCTGGTAGATCATCCAGGCCAGGTTGTTGTGCGCCGCGGCGTTGTTGGGGTCGGCCTTGAGCGCGTTCTCGAACCACGGCTTGGCCTTCTCGGGCGCGCCGCCGCGCAGGTAGATCTCGCCGATGTTGGCGAACGCCGGCGCATACGCGCCGTTGATCGCGATGGCCGCCTTGTACGCGGCCTCGGCCTTGGAGTCCTCGTGGCAGTGCGAGTACGAGGCGCCGACGTTGAAGCGCGCCTCGACCATCTTGGGCGCCGAGTTGGCGAGCCCCTCCCACACCCCGGCCGCGCGCATGCACAGCCCGCTGTTCCAGCCGGTGGCCTGGGCCTCCTTCTCGAGCTCGGCGTACGCCTTGGCCGCCTTGTCGAACTTGGCCTTGTCGTTCTCGGACATCTCGACCACGGGACCGGCCGCCTTGACCTCGGGCGGCGGCGCCGCCTTGGCCGCGATCTTCGACATCGGCTTCTTGCCGACCGGGGCACCCTTGACCATGGTGCCGCCGCCGCCACCAGCGCTGCCGGCGCCGCCGCCACCGCCGCATGCCGCGGTCAGGGAAACCAGCGCCATCCCGAGCCACATCTTCTTGTTCGTCGTCCTCAGGGTCATCATGATGGTGGCTCCTTACTGCCTGAGGTCCGTGACGACGTCCTGGAAGTCCGAAGACTCGGGCAGGAAGTTGGGCTCGGCACGCAGCTCGATGGCGGGCGGGAAGTCCGAGGGCTTGAGCTGCGACAGCTCGGCCTCGCACAGCTGCGACCACTCGTTGAACCAGTTACGCGCGGTCGACTCGTTGAGGCAGGTCGCCAGCTCGTTGATGGCGACGCCGTCGAGCGGCGCGGCCAGCTTGCCGAGACCTTCGCAGTAGCCGTCGGCGTAGGCCTCGACGAAGTCGGGGTCGTTCGCGATCTCGGACGGCGGCTTCGGGATCTCGGCGCTGTACAGGGCGTCGGCGATGTTCTGATACATCTGACCGACGCGCGAGGCGGCGGCGATGGCCCAGTGGCTGGCGCCGGCACCCTTGATCTTGAGGACCTCGGCGTACTGATCACGCGCCTTGAGGAGGGCCTTCTCCTTGCCTTCCTTCCACTTGAAGAACTTGTCGATCGAGGCCTTCTCCTTGCCCTCGCGGAAGTCGAGGCCGCCCGGGAACTTGATCTCGACGTACTTCTCGTAGAGGTCCTCGCCCATCTGGAACTGGGCGCGGGCCGCGAAGTACAGCATCTGCGAGATGCGCGCGTTCTTCTCGTCCTCGTCCTTGCCGGGGACCGAGTTGACGGCGTTGCCGCCGCCGAACGCCTTGAGCGCGATCTTGTAGTGCGCCATCGCCTCCTTGTACTTCTCGGGGCGACGGTCGAGGACCGCGATCTTGGCGCGGTCGGCGGCGCAGGTCTTCGGCATGTCGGCCAGGCGCTGCTTCTTGGTGCGCTTGCGCCGCTTCTTGACCACGGCGGTCGAGGCGCGGGCACGCTCGATGCTGACGCAGGCGCCGTTGACGCCTGCGATCGGGCACGACTCGCGCCACAGCTTGTCGGCGATCTTGACGTGCGCGATGATCACGCGGTCGACACCGCCAGCGCCGCCCCAGGTCTTGAGGTACTGACTGAGGTGCTTCTCGAGATCGTCCCAGCGCTTGCGCTTCTCGAACACGGCGGCCAGACCGAACGCCACCGCGGCGGCCTCCGACTTCTTCTTCTTGCCGTACTGCTTGATGAAGAAGTCTCCGTTCGCGATGGCCTTGTCGTCCTGACCGAGACCGCGGCGGAAGAAGGTGGCGTCGCCCAGCGACTTCATGGCCTCGGACTCGCCGCCGAACTTCTTGGCGAACTCCTCGAAGTACTCGGCGGCGGTCTGGAAGTAACCGACGCGGGCGAAGTTGGCGCCCAGGAACTGGCGGCTCTTCTGTGCCAGCGGATCATCCGGCGCGATCTTGATGAGGTTCTGCCGCATCTTGATGGCGGCGCCGAGCAGCTTGGCGTCGTCGAAGCAGGCCGCGGCGTTGAAGAGGATCTCGGTGATGCCCTTGGCCTCGGGGAACGCCTTGAGCAGCTCGACGTACTTGAGGCCGCAGGCCTTGAAGTCGCCTTCCTTCTGCTTCTTCTCGGCCGACAGCCGCATCGACTGCTCCTTGAGCAGCGACAGGTTGTCCTTGAGCTCGGCGTTGGCGAGCATCTCGGGCATGCCCTGCAGCTTGTCGACCCACTTGGGGATGTCGTCCTGGCGGTCGCCGTTGTTCAGCGAGTCGAGCAGCGCGATGGCCGCGTCAGGCGAGTAGCGCGACTTGCGGTGGCTGTTGATGATGTCCTCGAGGACCGGGATGGCGTCCGCGAAGTGGTTGTATTCGTAGAAGATGCGAGCCTTGTAGAACTTCATGAAGACGTAGTCTTCGTCGGAGTCGTTGTAAGTGACGTTGGGCGCCGGCGCCTTGACGTACTTGACGTAGAGGTCGAACGACTCCATCAGCTTCTTCTGGTTGTCGGGGATGGTCAGCTCTTTGCGGTTCTTCTCGTCCTTCTTGCTGTCGATGCCGGCGCGATCATCGACGGCCAGCGCGTTCTTCCACGCCTGCATCGCCGAGTAGGCCGCCTCCTTCACGATCTCCTGCGGGGCGTTCGGGGTGCGCGCGATGGCCGAGTAGATCTCGGCGGCCTCCGCGAACAGCTGACGCTGCTGCGACGGGTTGGTCTCCTTCTCGGCGCGCGTCCACGACAGCTCGGCGGCGTACAGGCGCATCTCCGACGCCTCTTCCGAGTCGCCGAAGTTGTCGAGGTAGATCTTGTACAGGCGGTACACGAAGGGCAGACGATCGGCGATGCGCACGTTGCCCTGATCGTCGATGGCCTCGGTGTGCCACAGGCGGGCCAGCTCCGACGCGGTGTTCATCGCGTTGTCGTGGCACTCCTCGAGCTGCGCCTTCGGCAGCTCGATCTTCTTGCCCTCGGCGGCCTTGTAGACGCGGACCAGGTTCTCCAGCTCGTCGACACGCTTGGTGTCGCCGGGCAGCGCGAACTGCGCCCGGAAGACCACGAACTGCCAGTTGCACAGCTCCTTGTTCTTGGAGTCGATCTTCATCAGCTCGTGGTAGACCTTGATGGCGTCGTTGAACTTACCGTTGCCCATGTAGAGATCGCCCAGCTGGGCCATCATCTCGAGCGACTGGTCGCCACCGACCTTCTTGAACAGCTGGTAGGCCTTGTCGGCCTGGCCGATCTCGGCGTAGACGCGGACGACGTCCTTGCGGGCGGCGCGCACCAGCGTCTTGGACTTGGGCTTGTCCTTCATCTCCTGCACGACGTCGATCAGGGTGCCGAGGGCCTTCTCCTGGTCGCCGAGGTTGTAGTAGACCCACGCGGTCTTGTACTTGGCGTAGCCGTAGACGCCCGAGTTCTTGAACTCGAGCACCTTGTTGTAGAAGTCGAGCGCGCTATCGAAGTCACCCTTGCCGAAGAAGTACTCGGCGAACGCCAGGTACGCGTCGGGGATGTACTTGGAGCCCTGGTAGTCCTTGATGAGGCGCTTGAAGACGGTGCGCGCCTCGCCGTCCATCGCCGCCTGCGTCAGCATGTAGGCGAGGAAGAACAGGACCGAGTCCATGCGCTTGTAGTTCTTCCACTTGGGATTGTTGGCGACCGAGGTGTACTGCTTGACCGCCTCGAGCAGCCACTTCTTCTCCAGCTTCAGGTTCTCGTTGCGCTGGCCGGTCCACTTCTGCTTCTCGGCGTTGTTCTTGGCGTTGTCGGCCTTGAACGTCGCCTCCATGGCGCGGAAGTGATGGAAGCGGCGCTTCTGCGCCATGATCTCGGCGAGACGGAAGATGTAGTCCGCCTTCTCCTCGGAGTCGTCGTCCGTGGAGTCGATCAGCATCTGGTACTTCTTGATCTGAGCGTCCCGGATGTCGGAGACCTTCTCCTCCGCCATCAGCAGATCGTCGGCGGTGACGTCGTTGGACGGCGCCGCCTTGGTCTTGCCGGTGTTGGTGGCTTTGATCTCCTTGGTCAGCTCGGTCTGCTTGACCTTGACCGTCGCCTTCTTCTTGTTGTAGCGGGGCGCGCCGAGGGCCGCGGGAGCGGCGATCGTCACGGCGAGGAACCCGCAGAGCAGCTTCTGCCAGAGCTTCTTCCTGAGCCTCATGAACACACCTTGTTGGCCGAGGGTGGGGGCGACGACTTCTTGACGTATGGGGTCGCGCAAGGATCTGCGCGTCTAATGCGACGACGAAAGCGAAGGCAGGCTAGCGGCAAAGCGAAGGACAAGGGATGCGGCTACTTCTTCTTGCCGGCCTGCTCGCAGGCCGAGCTGACCTTGTAGCGGTACATGCCGAGCTCGTCCTTCCAGTACTCGCCGTTGAAGGGCCAGTACTGGTGCTCGTCATCGACCACGATCTGCTCGGAATCCTTGGGACCTGCGGGGACTTGCTCCTTGCGGAGCTCGGCGGTGATCTCGTTCGCCTTGGCGTTCAGGGTCTCGATGTCGATCTTGATGGCGTCCTGCGTCAGCTCGCCGATCTCGGTGGCGAGGCGCTTGATGCGGTCGCGCGCCAGCTCGCCGGCGGCGCCCTCGGCCAGCGACTTCTGCAGCTCGAGGTCGGTCTGGATCTCGGCGGCCACGGCGGTCGACTTCCAGGCCGGGTCGGCGCGGTCGACCTGGCGCAGCTCGCGCTTGAGCTCGTCCACGTAGGAGAACGACTTGAGCAGCTGGCGGTCGTTGAGGGCCGACTGCGACAGCAGGGTGACGCGGTCCGGGAGGCCCGCGCTGCCGTTGCGGATCTTCTTCACGTAGCCGTAGAACTCGGCGTTGTCCTCATACTTCTTGGTGATGGCGAGGAGCTCCTTGCGCAGCGGGACGTAGGTCTGCTGGAACTCGGTGGTGGCCTCCTCGGCGCGGTCGTAGCGGCAGTGGCGGTAGTACACCACGGCGCGCAGGATGAGCGACTCGGGGAAGAACTCCTGCTCGAAGTAGGGCGCGTTCAGGGTGTGGATGTTACCCAGGGTGCGCGAGTACGACTTCAGCATGAAGTAGGCCCAGCTGGACTCGAACAGCGAGTGCAGCCAGTCGGGCGAGTCCTGCGGGATCTTGTCGAAGTACTTGAGCGCCAGGTTGAACTGCTTGGTCGAGTAGAACACGCGCGCCATCGACAGGTTGGCGAGCTCGACGAACTCCTTCTGCTCGACGTCCTTCTTCTTCTGGGCGGAGCGCTCGAGGACGCGCTTGAAGGCCTCGATGGCCGGGCCGCCGTCATACTTGCGCACGTAGGTGATGCCCTCGAAGAACTTGGCCTTGGAGTAGTACTTCGAGTCCTCGGGCACCGAACCGAACAGCTCGATGGCGGCGTCGAACTCGCCCTTGTTGTAGTAGTGGCGGCCGAGCAAGAAGTATAGGTGGTCACGCACGCCGGACAGCGCGGACTGCTCGAGATCGGCGCGCTGGTACTTGCCGATCTTCTCCAGGATGCCGGCCTGCTCGGGCAACTCCAGCGACAGGGCGGCCAGCCACTTCAGCGCAGCGCCGTAGTAGGCGTGGTTGGCACCTTGCTGGACAATGCGGTCGAAGTACGACAGCGCGGCCGAGTAGAACTTCATGTTGTAGAGCGCCCGACCCATGAAGTGCTCGGCGCGCTGCTTGTTGCCGGGGCTGTCGCCCGACTCGTCCGAGAGGACCTTGAAGAACTCGATGGACGACGAGTAGTAGTCGCCCTTGTCGTACAGCTTGATCGCGCGGGCCATGACCGGCGACGGTGGGCCGGCGGGGGCGGCGCCGCCCGAGGCCTCCGACTCGTCGAAGGTCATGTCGTCGCCACCGGCAGCCGGCGCGGGGCTGCCCGCGGGGGCTGGAGTGCCACCGGCCTTCTTCTTCTTGGCGGAGGCGCTGGTCCCGAGGGCCAGCAGGATCGCTACTGAGAGGAACGTCATTCGGCGGATGCTGCGAATCATCCCTGGATCCTTTCACCTGGCCCGAGGCTTCCGTTGCGCCGGCGCGCGGAGAGCACTCGCGGAGCACGATTGCTCGCGGACTATAGCCAGGTGCCATGTCGATCACAAGTCTCTCTGGTTTCGTGCGCCGGCGTCCGCCTGGCGAACGTCGGGCTATTGACAGCCCTGGTACCCTGTGTAAGATGACGCGAATTTCACCCGTGTTTTTGGCCCTTTCGCCGCGTGGCCGTGGCCTTGGAGACCCCGAATGAAGAGACTGCTGCTGGCTCTGGCGCTGTCGGTGGGTGCGATGACCCTGGCGGGTTGTCCCGATAGCGACGTGGGCAAGTCGTGCATCGCGGGTGCCGCGGTCGATGGTGGTGGCGGGTCGGCGATCATCAATTCCCAGGCGCTCGAGTGCAACTCGCGCATCTGCTTCCACCCGTCCTCGGCGGCTGGCGGTACCGCCAAGGACCTGTGCACCGACTTCTGCAGCTCGAGCAGCGACTGCAACGACGGCCCCAAGGACGGCTGCAAGGCCGGCTTCGCCTGCGCCGTCGCCGTCACGGTCGGCCCGTTCTGCTGCAAGAAGATGTGCATCTGCAAGGACTACCTGAGCATCTCGGACGCTGGCATCGTGCGCCCCGAGGCGTGCAACCCGGACAAGCCCGAGAACAAGTGCCCGAACATCCGCTAGTCAGCCAGGCGAGCGGGCGTTGAGCACCGAGGGTCGAAGGTCGAGCGAGCCGGAGTAGAGCCCGCGGCCTTCGACTTCGACGTTTCGGGCGGGGCGTGGTGGCCGAGCGCGATGTGGTGGTAGGCTACGAACATGCGAATGCCCCTCACCTGGCTGCTGGTGGGCGTGGCCGCGACCTTGGTGGGTTGCGTCGAGACCGAGGTGTACCGGTGTGGTGCCGAGCGGAGCTGTGGTGAGGGCACCTGCGAGAGCACCGGGCTGTGCAGCTTCCCCGACGTGAGCTGCCCTGACGGGCGGCGCTATGGCAGCCTGTCGGGAGCGCTGGCCGACCAGTGTGTGAGCGCCGACCTCCCCGACGGTGGCGGCGGCGACGGGGCGGTCGACGCCGGCGCGAGCGATGGCGCCAGCCCCGACGGCCCCGGGCCGGACGCGGGCGCGTGCGACCTCGGCACCCCCTGTCTCAGCGGCGTCATGAGCCAGGGTCGCTGCGTGTACACGCCGGTGAGCGGCGCGTGCGAGGACGGCCTGGCCTGCACCCGCGGCGACATCTGCTCCGGCGGGGTGTGCCTCGCTGGCGCCTGGGACAACGGCTTCGGAGCCTGCAGTTCGGCCTCGGTGCCGATCTACCGCTCGGTCGGACCCTCGATGTCTACGCCGCTGGCGAGCGGCGGCGGCAATCCGCTGCGCATCCGCGGCGAGACCGCCACCTTCGCGGTCGCGCTGCCGGTGCAGGTTGGGGTCGGCGACGTCATCCAGTATGACGCCAACGATGATGGCGTGGTCGACAGCCTGGCCTTCATCCATGGCCGCACCTCCAGCACCGTGTTCACGGTGCGCGACACTGAAGGTGGCTATCCGCGGCCAACGCAGCAGGACGACGGGGACTGGCTGCTGATGCGCAGCTACATCTCGCTGGCCGCGGCGCTGGCGATGACCGAGAACACCAGCATCGCCGCCGGGCTGCGCGACTTCGAGAGCTGCGGCCCGAGCTGTGATCTGGTCAGCCGGCATCGCTCCTTCCACATCGCGGCCTACGCCGACGCGGTCGACCTGGCGCGCGTGTTCGTGACCAGCTGGCGGGCGGACGCGCGCAACTGGCTGACCATCTTCACCCCGACCCGCCCCGATCAGGTCGGCGTCAGCCAGCGCCACGACGGCACCTGGGGCACCGGCTACCGGCGCACCCAGGGCATCGACATCCAGGTCCCCTTCGTGCGGCTCGACGGCCTCTCGCTCCGTGTCGACGAGCTGGATCGCGTGTACCTCATCGGCCTCGATCAGGGCCGCTCCGGCGAGGTCGAGATCGCCCACAGCTATGCCGAGATGGCGCACCCCACCACGTGGTTCCGGGTCTATGACGTGTTCGGCACCAACCCGGTGCTGGTCAGGGTGTCGAACTCGATCGGGATCTCGCGCTCCACCGCGTCGGACAGCTACGTCTTCTACAACAACCAGGGCACGTCCCAGGCCTACTTCTACAACTGCACCGGGATGGCCGTGGGCGGCGTCGTGTTCCAGAAGGACCAGGGGCCAATGGAGGTCGTCAACGGCCTCGGCGTGATCACGGGCACCGGCGTCGCCTACCGCGGGCTGCAGACGGCCACCGATGTCGTGACCTACTCGGTGTCCTCGGACGCCTCCCTCGGCGCCTGGCCGACCGGGAACAACCGGGCCTCGCAGACCATCCGCTTCGTGAACTTGGCCGGCGGCGACCTGCACCTCAGCGCCAGCGACACTGCCGCGCACGATCGCGGCAGCAACCTGACCGGGAGCGCCGCGATCACCATCGTGGACGATGTCGACGGCCAGCCCCGTCCAGCCCTGCCCACGACCTGGGACATCGGCGCCGACGAGCTGCCTTGAGTCGGCCCGGTCGCGGCCGCTCAGAACTCCATGTACAGCCCCGCGACCATGGCCACCCACGCGCCCTCGCCGGCGCTGGCCTGCCCGAACCCGGCCGGCACCACGGCGCCGATCTCGACCACGACGCCGAGCCCCCACATGAACAGGTACTCGACGCCGAGCCCGGCGTGGGCGGCGAGATCGACGCGGCGCTCACGCTGCTCGGGCCAGACCAGCATCAGCTCAGGCGCCAGGTAGCCGTACACGCGGCGCTCCTCACCCTCATACAGGAGGTGCTTGGGCCCCAGCCCGAGCCCGAGGCGCGTGCCCCCGCCGAAACCGAGCGTGACCTCGCCGAGGAGCCCGGTGCGCTCGCTGAGGCACAGATCGGCGCTGGCTAGCAGCGCGCCGCCGAGCCTGGGCGCGTCGTCGCCCTGCCGGATGCCGCCCCCCATACGCGCGACGAACAGCCCCTCCTCCGCGCGCGCCGTGCCGAGGCAGGTCAGCAGCAGCCCGACCGCCAGCGTGCGGCGCGGCCTCACGGTTCACCGCCCAGATCGCGCAGCGCCAGCGCGCAGCGCCCCAGCACGCCGCCCTGGCTGCGAAAGTAGCGGCAGTAGCGGTGTTCGCACCGGTGCTGGGCGGGCGTACGCCCGGGTCGCGGCAGCGTCGCGCAGCCCGAGCCCATGAGCGCCGACGAGCCCGCGACGACCACGAACCCGACCAGCGCCTGGCGCCGGCTCGGCTCCTCCCTGTCTGACATGCTTCGCTCGCTCACGAGCCTGCGCGTGACGGCCAGCCACGATGGCTCGAGCGGTTTGTTGCGTTCGGCGCGCGGTCGTTCACGGCTTCGAGCAGTGCCAACGCGTGGACACAGGTGCGCCGTGAACCCGCGGTGACGGTGGCGCCGTAAACCCTGCGGCGATCGCGGGCGCAGCGCGGAACGCCGGTTGCAGAGCGCGCGGGGATGGCCAAGCACGCAGCGCGCGGCGGCATGAACCCTGGTGCCAGACGACGCCTGCGCGTCCTGGTCGTGGGCACCGGGCCGGCGGGGCTGGCCGCGGCGGCGCGCCTGGTCGAGCGTGGCCGCGAGCGGGTGCGGGTGCGCCTGGTCGCGCTCGGGCACCACCTGGGAGGCAAGGCGGCGTCGTGGCGCGACGGCGAGGGGCGCATCATCGAGCACGGTCAGCATGTGGTCATCGGCTGGTACCGGGAGCTCATCGGCCTGCTGACGCGCGCGGGGGTCGACGCCCAGGCCCGCCTGAACTGGAACCACGGCGAGACCCACCTCTACGAGCCGCGCGACCAGCGAGTGCACACGCTCAGGCTGCGGCGCAACCCGCTCGCGACGCTGGGCAGCGCGCTCGGCTACAGCGGCCTCAGCGCCCGCGAGAAGGCCAACGTGGCGGCCTTCGTGGCCGGCAACGCCGCGCTGTTCCTCGGGCTGCAGGCGCTGGAGTCGCTGGACGACATCTGCTTCACGGCGTTCTGCCTGGCCAACGGCCTGGCACCGTCGATCGTGCAGACCAGCATCTTCCGTGCCTCGCGCACCGCGCAGCTCAACTGGCCGGGCGAGATCAGCGCCTACAGCATGCTCAAGGCGACCCGGGTCATGGGCCGAGACTACCGCAGCGCGCGCTACGCCTTCCCGGACGGCGGCATGAGCGAGCGCTTCTGGGAGCCGGTGCTGGCTCACTTCAAGGACCTCGGCGGCGAGATCGAGTTCATGAAGAAGCTGACCGCGATCCACCTCGACCACGGCCGCGCGGTGGCGGTCAGCTTCGGCGAGCCCGACTCCGCGGGCCACCACGCCGCGAGCCCGCACCGCTCCGCGTTCCCGGGCCCCATCCCGCTCAAGCCGGGCAGCGAACGCCTCGACCGCGACTTCGACTACCTCATCACCACGCTGCCGGCGACCGCCTTCCAGGAGCTCAACCGAGGCGACGCCGGGTTCTGGGCCACCCCGGGGTTCGCCGACATCCGCCGCCTGCGCGGGGTCAAGCCGCTGGGGCTGCAGCTCTGGCACCGCGCTGCCCTGACGCGGCGCTACCCGGGGGCGCTGGGTGGCCTCGACGGGCCGCTGCCGTACCTGGTCGACAACAAGCACCTGATGCGCGAGTACCGCTACGATCCGCGCTACGGCGCGGTGCTGCACTTCGTCGGTCAAGAGACCGGCTACGAGGACTGGAGCGACGAGCAGCACCTGGCGACCTGCCTGGACAACCTGCGCCGGGTGCCCGGGGCCGAGGCCCTGGATCGGGACGGGGTGCTGCACTGGCAGGTGGTGCGCCACCACTCGCCCGATCAGCTCTACTTCTACACCGAGCCCGGAATCCAGCGCTTCCGGCCCCACCCGCGCACCGCGATCCCCAACCTCTTCCTGGCCGGGGACTGGGTGCGCAGCGAGCTCGACTTTCCGTGCATGGAGACCGCGGTGCGCACCGGGCAGACGGCGGCGGACAAGGTGCTGTACGCGCTGGCGGCGGCCTGATGGGCGGCCTGCGCTGGCTCTGGCTGGGGGTCGGGCTGGCGACGGCGTTCGGCGCATGCACCCGGCACCGCCTGCGTGCGGCCGACCCGCGCGTGCCGGTCAACCTGCCGCGTGACCACGCCGCGCACGACGACGCCCAGACCGAGTGGTGGCATTTCCACGGCCACCTGGTCGACGACGCCGGCCAGCGCCACGACTTCTTCCTCGGCTTCGTGCGCCAGCACACCGACCACGACACCGTGCTCGGCGTCCCGGTGCGCTGGTTCGTCGATCCCTTCCAGGTCGCCTTCTTCACGCTGACCGATCGCACCCGCCAGCGCTTCGACGTGCGCGAGAAACACGCCTTCCCCGACACCTGGGCGGCCAGCGCGAGCACGCGCACGCTGGCGCTGCGGCACGACTCGTGGCGAGCCAGCGCCACTGACGGCGGCTTCAGGCTCGATGCACGGACGCGACGCCAGCGCCTGCGCCTGGAGCTCGAGCCGTGCAAGCCGGCGGCGCTGCTGGGACGCGGCGGCTATCTGCGCGTGCCCCCGCGCTCGTCGCACTACTACTACTCGCTGCCCTGCCTGCGTGCGCGCGGCACGCTGGCGCAGGACGGCAAGGCGCGCGCGGTCAAGGGCACCGGCTGGCTCAAGCACGAGTGGGGCTTCCTGTACACCGATCGACTCGATGGCTGGGTCTGGTTCGGGCTGCAGCTATCGAGCGGCCACGATCTGGAGATCGGCCTCATCTTCGACCGCCAGTGGAACCTCGCCGAGGGCTCGTTCGCGGTGGTCGAGGAGCCAGACGGCCGGGTGACGCGGCTCGCGGTGCGCCAGCTCGGCGTACACGAGTCCGGCGACACCTGGCGCAGCCCACGCACCGGTACCGTGTACCCGATCGGGTGGTCTCTGGAGATCCCCGGGCGCGGGACCCTGGAGCTTCGCACCCCGGTGCCCGGCCAGGAGATGGTGATCTTCCCCGCCAACCTGTGGGCCGGCAGCATGACCGTGAGCGGCCAGTTCGACGACACCGCCGTGACCGGCGACGGCTTCGTGGAAGTGATGGGCCTCGACCGCCCCTTCGGCCGCAGCCTGTTCCGCTCTGGGGCGCCGAACTGAGCGCCCCACCGCGGCGCCAGCGCCAACCCGAAAAAGAGAGACCGGGCGAGAGCAGGTGCCCTCGCCCGGTCGGTTGCAGCCTGCCTACCCGCTAGTTACCGCAGGTGAAGGCCGAGAACGTCGCGTTCGGCTTGCAGCGCAGGCCGGTGGCGCAGCGGCTCGACTCCGACAGCGGGTCGCACGCGGCGCCCGAGGCGGAGATGGTGCGCTGGGTGACGTTGAGCTTGAAGTTGCCCGCGCCGCCGGTGGTGTTGGGCAGCACGTTGTAGCTGTCCACGATCACGAAGACGTTGCCGGCCGGGACGTTGGAGATGAAGCCGTCGGTCTTGAAGTTGCCGGCGTCGATGTTGACGTCGTCGGTGCAGCCGAGCTCGGTCAGCGTGGCGCCGCAGTTCGACGTCACGTAGACCAGGCTGTCGATGTCGGTCTCCGGGAAGTCGGTGGAGACGCGCAGATCCGACAGCGCCGGGACGGTCAGCGAGTAGACCTTCTCGGAGCCGCCGCTGGCGGCCGGTCGTGATCGCCGCGACCAGGCGGGATGCGGCTACACTGGCCAGACGATGGCTGCTCGACCCAAGATCGGCGCTCGATCGAGCCCGAAACCAAACCGGCGACAGTCTCAGCAGGAAGAGTCTCAACGCTGGAAGGCTGCCGTCCTCCGGGACTTCATCACGCGGCGCGGGTGGGACGCGCTCAAGCGAGGCACCAGGGCTTCCGGAATCGCACTGGAGCTTTGGGTGATCCACCGCCGCGCGGAGTACCGACGCGGGCGGCTCTCTGTCGAGATGCAGCAGGCACTCGAGGCCATTCCCGGTTGGTCGTGGAACCCCATCACCGATCGGCGCCTCGAGACCGTCTCGAGGATCGAGGAGTATCTGCGGCGGGGCGCCCCAGCGGGCCTCACCCTTCGCAGGCTCTACGACCTGGGACGATGGGTCGTCAGGCGAAAGCGAGAGATCAGGGAGGGTACGATCCCCGCAGAGGTGGTCGCGGAGCTTGAGTCGATCCCGGGGTGGACATGGCATCGAAGTCGGAAGCGCGCCTTCTAACGGCGCGCATGAAGCACGAATCGATGCTCGGCCTGCTACGCGCGTTTGCAGCCGAGCACGGAGTCGCACGGCTTGGCCACGACACGATCTACGCCAACGTGAAGCTGGGCGGCTGGGCGCGGCGGCGGCGCGGCGAGTACCGACAGGGTCGCCTTGCGGACTGGCTCGCCGAAGCGTTCGAGCAAGTGCCCGGGTGGTCATGGGAGCCGGTGGCGACCCGGACGGCGCTCAAGATCGCAGCGCTGCGCGACTTCGTCGCGCAGAATGGCTGGGATCGGCTCGCGATGAACCAGGCCAGCGCCGTCCCCTGGCGCGGGTTCAACCTGACCTCCTTCGTGGATGTGTGTCGCAGCAGCCACCGGCGCGGGCGCCTCGCCACCAGCCTGACCAAGCAACTCGAGGCGGTTCCTGGTTGGGAGTGGGCGCCCCGTTCTCGAATCGCCGAGCACCGCCTGGCGCTCCTCAAGGCGTACCTGGCGCGACATCGCTGGTCGCGCTTGGTCCTCGCGCTCGGAAAGAGAATCGTCGTGGATGGGATCGACCTCCGCCGCTGGCTCTATACATGTCGGTTTCAGCACCGGAAGGGGCTCCTCGCCCCGTGGCTGACGCGTGAGCTGAGCGAGTTGCCGGGCTGGTCATGGACCCCGAAACCGTCACTCGTCGGCGCGCCACCGCTGTTGCTGAGACAGCGCCTCGCCGCGCTACGCGACCATGTCCGGCGTGTGGGGTGGGTTGGTCTCGAAGGCGACAAGACGTCCGGGGTTCGTCGACGCGGCGTCGATCTCGCGCAATGGGTCACCGAGTGCCGTCACCGGCACCGGGAAGGACTCCTGCCAGGCTGGCTCGAAGCAGAACTCGAAAGTATCGGTGGTTGGTCGTGGCTCGCGACCCGGTCGCCCCACGCCGAGGAGATCGCTCTCTGCCGTGAGCTGGTCAGGGCGTTCGGGACGGAGGGTTCAAACGTGGTCCGCGAACTCGTCGCGATGGCGCGCTTCGTGGACCTCGCGAGTGCCGCACGACAAGCCGGCTCCCTCGAGGCGGCGGTGATCAAGCGCCTCGAACAAGTGCCCGGGTGGTCGTGGAGGAAACATCCGCGATGAACTGGTGGGACGTTCGCAAGGTCCGTGCCTGCGAGGCTATTGAAGCATGTTCGCCCAGTCGTTGTTGCGGCTGCCGTCGTGGTGGCGCCAGACGGCCACGGACTTGCCCGAGGCGTTCGATGCCACATGAGCACTCTCACCGCCGAGTCCCCCGACGCTCTCAAGGGGGGTAGGCGTGGCCCACCCCAGCCCAGGGACATAGCGGCTGGCCAGCACGTTGGAGCGTCCTCCGTAGAATTGACCCCAAACGGCCCAAGCGTTACCCCGACCGTCCATCGCGACCTGCGGCGCCGCTCCTCCGCCGACGTTGTCCGTCTCGACAAGCGCAGCAGTGCCCCATCCCGAGCCGAGCAGATAGCGATTCGACCAGATGTTGTCGCGGGTGCCGTCGTTCTGTCGCCACACGACGATGGCGTTGCCCGACCCGTCCGTAGCCACCTGCGGATCGAAGGCGCCGCCCGCGTTGTCGGTCTCGATCAAAACAGCTGAACCCCAGCCTGAGCCGGCCACATAGCGGTTGGCCCAGATGTTGTCCCGCGTACCATCCGACTGGTACCAGACTGCGATGGCGTTCCCCAATCCGTCCATCACCACCTGCGGATAGTTGGCATTTCCGAGGTTACTGGTCTCAATCAAGACGGCCGTTCCCCAACCGGTGCCCGGCACATACCGGTTGGCCAAGATGTTGTCGCGCACGCCGTCGTGTTGTCGCCAAACAATAACGGCGTTGCCCGAACTGTCAGTACTGATCTGTGAAAAGACGGCCGTTCCCGTGTTGTCGTTCTCAACAAGCACCGCCGTTCCCCACCCTCCCGTGGGGGTGAAACGATTGGCCCAAACATTATGTCGCTGACCATCGAATTGATACCAGGCCGCAAAGGCGTTGCCCGGCCCGTCCATGACCACCTGGGGTACCGACGCCTGGCCAGCATTGTCCGTCTCTATCGGTTCCTTCACGCTCCAGAAACCTCCCGCGTAGCGGGCAGCCCAGATGTTGTCTCTTGTGCCGTCGGATTGCTGCCAGACAGCAATCGCATTCCCTGCTCCGTCCACCGCTACCCGCGGCCAGAAAGCGTCGCCCAAATTGTCGGTCTCGAGCAGCGTAGCTCCGCCCCAACCGGAGCCAGCAGCATAGCGATTGGCCCAAATGTTGTACCGAGTGCCGTCGGATTGATTCCACACAACAAACGCATTGCCCGCCCCATCAATCGCCACCTGTGGGGGCAAAACGTCGCCCGTGTTGTTCTCGACCAGGGCGGCCCCACCCCAGGCCAACCCACTGCCGCCAAGCGTTGCCGAGACCATCCCACCAGGGCTTCCAGTAACCGCGACGGAGCCGCCTTTCGTTCCCGAAGAGGTGGGGGCACAACGCACCACCATCGCGCAGGTCCCGGCTGGCGGAAGCGACATCCCCGAGCAGCCATCTGTCATCGTGAACTGATTGCCGGTCAGGGATCCTGCCAGCGACCCCGTCGGAGAACCGCCCACGTTCGTGATCGTGACGGTCGTGGGTGCGCTCGAGGTGCCGGCCACAACCCCCCCGAAGTCGACCGAGCCAGTGCTGATCGAAAGGAGAGCTGGGGACGCAGCGGTTCCCGACAGGGTCGCGGAGGTACTCACGCCTGCACCCGCATTTGCCTGAAGCACGTTGCTCTTGGCACCGACCGTGCCCGCTGTGAAACGGACCCGCACTGTGCAACCAACACCGCCCGCGAGGGGCGCCGTGCAGGTGTTAGTGCCACCATCGATGGAGAAATCGCTAGGGCTCGAAGCCAATGTGACGGCCACGGTGCCGGATGCGACCTCCCCGGTATTGGTCACCGTGAACGTAGTGAACGGGCTCTGCATGCCGGTGGCGAGCGTCCCGAAGTCGTGAACGGGCGGTGTCAGAGAGAGAGCAGCCTTGCGAAGGCCTACTCCTGACACCATCGCCGAGACCGTTCCGCCCGGGGTCGCAGAGACTCGAAGGTTCGCGTTCAGACTGCCCGCCGAGGCGGGGTTGAAGCGCACCGTGACCGTGCACATTCCGGCGGGGGAGAGCGCGGCCAAGCACTGGTTGTCAGTAATGGTGAAATCGCTGGTCGCCGTGGCAAAACCGACCGAGGGGATGCCAGTTCCGGATCCACCCATGTTGGTGATCGTAAAGACCTGGGTTGAACCCGTGCCTCCCTCGACGGTGGACGCGAATGCGGGTGGACTCGTCGGCGAAATACTCAGAGAGCCAACGGTGATCGCTTGTGCTGTCAAAGAACCCTGCACAGAGCCGCCCGGGGTGGACGATACGGTGATGGTCGAGTTCTGCGCGCCCGCGACGCCGCTGGCTGTGTAGGTGACGCTCGCCGTGCAATTTGCTCCTGGCGCCAGAGTGGTGCAAGTCGAGGTCACCATGTAGTGCGTCATATCGCCGACGACGGCTGAGATCGTTCCGGTCGCGCTATTGCCGACGTTGGAGATGGTGAAGGCCAGAGGGCCCGCACTCTGACCGAGGACGACAGGGCCGAAATCGCGGGTTGCGGGGGTGATTGACAGTGTGGCCGGGGCCTGCCCCGTGCCGCTGAGCTGGGACACGGCGGTACCGCCAGTGGTGGCAGTCACCTGCAGGGTGGCGTTGTGAGCTGCCACCGTGGTGGGATTGAAGCGCGCCTTGACGGTGCAGCTTGCACCCGCGTTCAGCGCCGTGCCGCAGTTGTTCATGGTGAGAGTGAAGTTGGTGGTGTCACTCAGGGTGGTGGAGGGCATCGTGGTCGCCGAGCCGCCGGTGTTGGTGACCGTGAAGGTCTGCTCGGCACTCATGCCGCTGGTCAACACGTTGCCGAACGGGTGCGTCGCCGGGGTAATCGTCAGCGCGCCCATGGTGATCGAGGTGCCGGTCACCGTCGCCATAGCGGTGCCGCCCGGCGTCGCGGCTACCGAGAGAGTGGCCATCTTGGCACCCGCCGGTGCCGCCGCGCTGAACTGCACCGAGATCGAACACGTCGCACCGGCAGCCAGCGTCCCGGTGCAGCCGTTCGATGCGATGGTGAAGTCCGTCGACGCCAGGGTTGGAGTGATGCTTCCGCTGGGGGAGGCGCCGGTGTTGCGCACTGTGAACGCGAACGGCGAACTCTGGGTTCCGATGACCAGCGACCCGAGATCCTGGGTAGCCGGCGTCAGCGTCAAAGCAGCTGGCGAGATTCCTGTACCGCTCAGCGATGCCGGAGCTGCGCCACCAGGGGTCGCCATCACCGTCAGGGAGCTCAGCTTCGATCCTGTCGAACCCGGGTTGAAGCGCGCCTTGATGGTGCACGTCGCGCTGCCAGCCAGCGCGGCGCTGCAGTTGTTCATGGAGATGGTGAAGTTCGAGCTGTCGCTCAACACGGCACTGGGCACGCCTGTCGAGGCGGTTCCCATGTTGGTGACGGTGAAGGTCTGGTCCGTGCTCTGGCCCCCAGATACGACGTTGCCGAAGTCGTGGCTGGCGGGGGTGATGCGCAGCTCTCCGGGTGCGAGCCCAGTGCCGCTGAGTGTTGCGCTGACGCTCCCACCAGGACTGCCACCCACCATGAGGGCCGCCGTCTTGGCACCCGAGGAGGTTGGGATGAAGCGCAGCTTGACCGCGCAGGTAGCGGTTGCACCCAGCGGGATTCCTGCGCATGTGTCGGTGCTGATGCTGAACTGGGCCGCGTCCGGACCCGATAGGGCGACAGAGAGGGCACCAGCGCTCATTCCGCCGAGGTTCGAGACGTCGAAACTCACCTCGGCGCTTTGTGCGCCCGTCAGGACGCTTCCGAAGTCCTGCGATGACGGTGTCATCGCGACCATCGCCGGCGTCAGCATGGCATCGCCGCCGCCGTCGTCCCCCACGCCGGTATCAGGGCCGACCGCGCCGTCCATGTATGGGCGACAGATGCCGGGCTCGTCGGGTACCCGTCGGTTCAGGTCACACCAGTGACCTGGCTCCTGGCAGGGCGAGTTCTCGTCACACCTGAGCGCCGACTGCTTGGTACATGCCGCATTCATCGTCGCCGCCAGGATCACCACAACCCAAACCATTCGTTTCGTCATCACGCTCTCCATGCAGGTGGGCCAACGCGAGCGTCATCGCGCCTGACCGCCCCTTGTTGCGTCGACCAGAACTAGCCGAGAACGGGCCCCTACTCAACGGGCGCGGTTGGGTGCGGCGAAAATGGTGGAGGCCTCAGCGGCGGCGTAAGTCGCGATTCTTACATAAGGGTGCTTCCGAAACGCCAAACGGGCGGGGCGAATGCCCCGCCCGTTTGACGTTTCTTCTTGAGGGGAGAGCTAGTTACCGCAGGTGAACATCGAGAACGTCGCGTTCGGCTTGCAGCGCAGGCCGGTGGCGCAGCGGCTCGACTCCGACAGCGGGTCGCAGGCGGCGCCCGAGGCGGAGATGGTGCGCTGGGTGACGCGCAGCTTGAAGTTGCCCGCGCCGCCGGTGGTGTTGGGCAGCACGTTGTAGCTGTCCACGATCACGAAGACGTTGCCGGCCGGGACGTTGGAGATGAAGCCGTCGGTCTTGAAGTTGTTGGCGTCGATGTTGACGTCGTCAGTGCAGCCGAGTTCGGTCAGCGTGGCGCCGCAGTTCGACGTCACGTAGACCAAGCTGTCGATGTCGGTCTCCGGGAAGTCGGTGGAGACGCGCAGGTCGGACAGCGCCGGCACGGCCAGCGAGTAGACCTTCTCCGAGCCGCCGCTGGCGGGGTTGTCGCAGGACGGGCTCCAGCGATCGGGGCCGGTCGTGATCGCCGCGGTCACCGGCGAACCCAGAGTCAGGACATCGGGGCCAGTGCACGCGGCGGTCTGGGCCGCGGCCAGGGTGCCGCAGGTGCCGGCGACGCCGTTGCCGCTGCACACGAGCGCAGGCGGTCCGACCGAGCACTCGTTGATGTAGCGGCGCGGATCGCAAGCGGCTGTATCGCCCGGAGTCGGAAGCGGGCTGAAGCTGACGCGAACGGTGTTCGAGAGCCGCATCCCGGCATCGCGGACCTGGATATCGGCCTGGGTGATGGTGCTGCCCGGGGCGGCCGCGAAGAGGTTCATCGCCAGCTCGCGACGGTACAGCGTGGGGGCGATGCCGTTGCCAATCGCCTGGCTGAACGGGAAGATCGAGGGCGTCTCGGGTGCTCCCGACCCATCGCCGTCCACCATCACGGGAGCGTTGGCAGCGTCGAGGAAGGTCACCACCAGGCGGCTGGCGTCGCCATCGGCGTCGCTGGCGTTCACGACCAGACGACGGGCTCCGGTGGCGAGGGTGAGGGCGGCGTTGTCGCTTGCTCCGATGACGGGAGCCACCGGGGTCTGGCAGGTGGAAGCCGGGGTGCCCTGGCACACCAGGCCGGTGACGCACACGTTCTCGCGGCCGTCGGTCTCGCAGGCGAGACCAGCGGCGACCATGGCGGGGGCCGTCTTGGCGACGGTGAGGGGGTCCGACATCAGGCCGGCGGCGTCGAGGGCGCGCACGCGGATGCTGGTCACCATCGGCCCCAGGGTGGCGCCGAGGCCGAGCTGCTCCGAGCCGCGCCAGGTGGTCTTGCCGGTCAGATCCTGATCGAAGCCGCGGGTGATCGAGGTGACGCCGCCGGTCAGGGTGATCGGGGTGCCGCCCGAGTTGAGCAGCTCGAGCTGGTAGCCGGTGACGTCGCCGTCCATGTCGGTGCCCTTGAGGACGACGCCGGCGTTGTTGCTGCCGAGGTCGGTGAAGAGAACGCTGCTGAGGACAGGCCTCGCGCCGCTCATGCAGGTGCCGGTCAGCGAGCCCGCCGCGCTGGGGCGGCAGGTCAGGCCGGTGTCGCAGCGGTTCAGGATGGCGCGGGTGTCGCAGCCGGCCGCCGACGCGACGACCGGGCGCACGATGATGTCGAGCTGGTAGTCGGGCGTCATGGCCGCCTCGGCGTTGTAGGCGTCGACCACGATGAAGTAGTCACCGGGGGCCTGGGCCTGCAGGAACAGCTCGGAGGCGACGCCGTTGGCGCCGTCGTCGTTGCACTGCGCGGTCATCGCGGTCTGGCCCAGCATGCAGCTCGAGGTCACGTACATGACCGAGTCGAGGTCGGGCGTGCCTGCGTTGTCGAGCGTGATGAGCAGGTCGGCCTTCACGCCGAGGGTGTACTTGTGCACGCGGTTGTTGGCCATGCCGGGGGTGACCATCGAGCCGGCCAGGGCGCAGCCCATCGGGGGCTCGATGTCGCTGGCGCCATCGTCGAGGGTGCCGACGAACGAGGTCACGAAGCCGTCCTGCACGCCGGCGGTGTTCATGTTGACGACCTTGGTCGGGTCGCAGCTGTTGACCGGTGGGGTCAGGGTGCGGCACTGGGTCGAGCAGCTGTCGTTGTTGCTCTGGTTGCCGTCGTCGCACTGCTCGCCGGTGTCGACGCGACCGTTGCCGCACAGGCGCGCGGCATCGACCGTCACGTTGCCGTCGATGCTGACGCCACCGTCGCCGTTGCCGCCGTCATCGTCATCGCCACAGGCCGCGGCGCCGAGCGCCAGCGAGGCCGCCAGAAGCCAGTTCAAACGCGAATACTTCACCACCATCATCTCCTCCACAGCCAAAAAAATAGGGTTCGGGACACGGCGTTATCGTCCATGCACATGTGGGTGTCAACCCAGTTCAGCCCTTCGGGCTGAGCTGGCTTGTCCGGTTTTTGTGCGTGCGATGGAGCGAACTATCGATTCGTGACTACCGGCACAGTCCGTCGAACTCTTTGCCGGCCTTGGCGTAGTCGTTCATCGACTGGCGCAGGTGCTCGAGCTCGGCGCGCAGCTCGTCGGCGGCGCGGCTGTCGGAGGCCTCGACGCGCAGCGATTCATAGGCGTTGGCGATGTTGCCCAGGGCCAGGCGCATCTCGACCAGCTCGCCGGTCAGGCCGCGCCACGCGGTGCGCAGGCCCTCCTTCTTCGGGTCGACCTGCTCCAGCGCGCCGAGATCGGTGGCCAGCTGCTCGGCCAGGGCACGTGCGCTGTCGCGACCGCGCGTGAAGTCGGTGGTCGGCAGCGCCTGCGCGATGGCGCCCAGGTGTTCGCGCACCCGGGTCAGCACCGGCTTGGCCCCGGCGGCGAGACGCTGGCACTCGCCCTCGGTCAGGCTCTTGCAGCCGACCCCGGGAGC
>Ga0154020_10000394_pt1 | contig 52823 bp, 52 predicted proteins | sample Klosneuvirus_201_FD_109709 | JGI IMG/M metagenome (GOLD analysis project Ga0154020, IMG submission 109709) | Active sludge microbial communities from wastewater, Klosterneuburg, Austria - Klosneuvirus_20160825_MG | ecosystem: Engineered > WWTP > Aerobic digester > Activated sludge | place... | reverse complement strand
TGAATTTTGGATGCACTCAATGAGTGTCCCTTCAATCGGATCTTTTTCACTGCCCGCTTCTATATTTTGGCTTATTTTTCCTAGCTGGGTTCCTGTTATCTCTCCAACACGAGTTTTTATTTCATTGAGCCGATTATTAATCAGGTCGTCAAAAAGTCCAGCATCGCGGCAATGTGCGACTACTAATTGAGATAAGAGTATTGGTTTGTCTGTTTGCGTAGTAAGCTCAGGAATTGAACAGAGTGTGAGAGGAAGCGATGAGGTCATTTCAGGAAGTTCTGTTTGTTGATTTACCAGTGACTGTAAAAGCTTTATGAGCGCTTGGCAAGAAGGCTGATGCTCTTGAGTTGTCTTAATTATACTTTGAGCTTGTGTAAAATTGATTTCCCAAGTTGCGTGATAAAATTTTTCAAGCAATTCTTGATCAATTTTTTCTTGAATGTAGTGTTTGATTACCTGGTGCATAGCAATAAGCCCACGAGTAGAGCACAGTTGTTTGAGTTTATCGTGAGGCATAGTCTTAAGTGCTAAGCCGATAAAAACAAGCTCTTCAAGTGAGCGGCTATATTCGATAACTGTTGCGAGGAGTTTGATCATCATAGGAGATGAGCGGTAAGCTTTTCCGACTGCTGCAAGAAGTGCAATTGGGGTTCCCAAGCACATGCCAGGGACATATAAATTGCCGGCGGCAAGTTTTTTGTTCCGCATTAATAAATCTGTTTTGCGTGCAAAATCAAGTCGTTGAAATTGGAGCAATTTAGGGATTATTTTTTTTCCTTCTTTATCTTGCTCAAGTTTTTCAAGCAGCCATACCATTGCTGCTCCCCAGGCGGTAAAAATTCCATTATGGACTGTTGAAATCATGGGGCGTTCGCCGTATATGAAAGGAATGTCCCCGTTATTGATAGTAAAATAGGCGTTACAGCAACCAAGATACGATTGTTTGAGGCAGGCTATTTTTTCTTTTGTTGCATCACACAGTTTATCAGATTGCTTAGACAATATTTCAAAAACATTAAAGCTGCGAATATTTTCTTGTAAGCACTCTTTAAGCGTCGGAGCAAGCTGACTGATTGGTCTTGTGATTGTATTCACCCAAGCATTATCGCGTAACCCGTGCAACTCAAGCGCATCTTCGGTTATACCAAGAGCGACGCTATCATTTTTCCAATGAGGATCAAAAGAAGATGATTCTTTATGTGCTTCAGCGGGTTTTGTCTTTAGATGAGTTACTGATTGGAGTTTTTGTGTTGGCAGCGCAGTAAGAAGCCTATTAACAAGAGCGGTATGGGAAGCAGCTTGTGCAATAAAACTTTCAGGAACAAATAGGCAGCTGCGTAAGCCGAGCATGCTGGGCTCTTTTAAAAATCGATCTGGTACAAAAAAAACATGTAAGCCTTGAATGAGTGCGCAAGAAAACCCCTTCTCTTTTATTTCATGATGAGGAGTTTTACGTTCTTGGTTGAGCTGCTGTTCATAATTTTTAATTAAAAATTCTTCAAATGGTTCGTAATTGTGATACACCAATATCGGGTTGATAGCGATGGTTCGGGCAGAGATTTTTGGGAGTAATGAGGTTATACATTGTGGTGTTATGCATTGTGGCACCGCAAAACATGTTTTGCTTTCGTGTAACAATCGATCAAGCTCATGTTGAAGAAAACTGGTGAATCTTCCCTTAAGGTGTGTGGCTGCAGATTGCGTTTCCCAAACGTCAATTCCTTGATAGAGCGCTTCAAGGAGGCAGAGATCTCCGTAATATGATTGAACAAGCACTAAAATAGTATTGGTGATAATACTCTGCAAATATGCTTCTTCCAGGCTTGAACCATCAGGTTTTATGAGCAGCTCATTACGGGCAAGCGTAAGCTGTGTGCCTTGGGGCATGTGTACAATTAAGTCACAAACCTTTCCCGCAGGATTAATAATTTTTTTGGGTAAATTTTTATCAATAACAATGACCCCATTAATAGCGATAAAAAAATGTGAAACTTCGTCGATTGTCACACCTTTTTGTTCAATCAAGTTGGGAAGTTGTGTTTGCATGGTTGGAGAAATATGCGCTTGAGGGGATGGTTTTTTGCTGGAGCTACTGGGAATAAGAAGCTGATTGAGCGCCGTTTGTAGCGAAATTCCTGTTCCTTGATCACTGATGCTGAGCTGCTTTGGATCGAGTTGAACACGCACGGTGCTGCCACCATTGCGAACGCTTGTTTGGTTTATTGTCTCTTGTCCCTTATCGGTACCCCAGTTGAGCGAAAGAATAATAGGTGTGTGTGGATAGCAGCGCAGGTACATGGTGTAATCAAGCAGCGTTGCGAGCGTTTTGATAGAAAAAGTTCCTTGATTCGGAGTAATGGTGATCGTTGTCCCTGTGTGAGCTTTTTTATCGACCTGTTTTCCGGTAATCGTCACCATAATTTTGCTTGCGTCAGGCGTCTGGGTATTACTGTAAATGCCACTCAATGTTATGGTGTAACGATTGAGTCGATTGTTTATTTTATAGATGGTATCAAGTATCATGGTTGTGCCGCGAGTTTCAGGAAAGCTGAGTAGCTTGAGCACTGAAAAAAAGCCCATACCAAATTTTCCAACCGATTTATCGGGTGTCACCGATGCATCGCATGCATTCACGACAATTTCAAGAAATGAGCGTAGTTCATCATGAAAGATATGACCAACGGCATTGTGAACCCACTTATGAGCAAGAGCCTGGCGAATAGGGTTTGCCACAGGCTTTATTCCATTGTTGAGGTTGAGCAATGTTTGCGCATAGTGGTCATAGTTACTGCTTGCAAGGTACGATTCAAGAATTGTTGTTACGGGGAGCGTGATGCTGCCGCCATTGAGAATACGATTTTCAAGTAATGATGATGCTTCGGCTGCTACTGAGTTAGACGGTAGAACCGTACATGCGATGAAAATAATGCTCAAAAAAATAGTTTTGCAATTCATTGATGTTAACCATAATGTTGTATGCGTTGATGAGACTGGATAAGTGTACTTACTCTTGGTTAAGAGTCAAACCGCTATTCTTGATTGAAGTTTGTTTGGCATATAAACTTTGCGCAGGTTAATTTTTTTATGTTTTAAAAAAGGATGAGGGAGATGAATAAGAAGCTTATTTTTGGTTTTTTCGTGAGTGGTGTGCTTTTACCCAATTTTCCTGTCTATGGAATGTATGATATCGATAGTGAAAAAGATTTTCCAAGTTTGGAACAGTCTTATTCTTCAGCAAATGCTCAACAAAGTTTCAAAGAAACGAGCGTGATTCATGTTCCGAGTGAAAATTCTGATGAATCTTCGGGAGAAGAATTCGTTGAGGAATCTAGTGAAGAAGATGGAGAAGAATTGATTGATGAAGAGGGTGAAAGAAATTTATTGTTCTTTGTGAGCCTTGAGTATCGAAGCAAAATAGCTTATTTTCAGTTGTCTAAATCGATGGAAAAAATGGTTGTTCAACTTCCGACTGAAGATGAAGTCTGGGAAGGCCTGCCCTTCAATTTTGCAAGCAATGGCGGGCAAGATTTTTGTGAGGAACTTTATTCGCAAGAAAAAAGCCTTAGCCAGGTATTGGACTTGATTGTTCGAGCTACACAAAAAGATTATGACCGTGCAATACAAGGAAGAATGAAAGAGTCTTTTGCTGTATTGCATACAAGTACTTTGGAAGGGCAGCTTTTAAAATTAGTTTTAAAAAATCATCAAGAAGTACTTGATGAACTTGATAAGCAACATCAAGAAAATGAATTGAGACAGAAAAAAGAAATACTTGTGCGCCATTGGGAAAGATTTTGTCCAGAGGAGGTAAAAGCTTGTTTGGTAGATCCTCATAAGCTGGCAGAGTTGCATTTGAAAATGGATGAGGCCGAAAAAATAAAGAGAGATTTAGGCATATATTCAGATTGAAGAACCGTTGTGTCGATTTTAATCAATCGGATAAGTATGCTCTGAAAACTTGCATACTTATCCGATTTTTCATTTAAAGAGATATTTTACGATGACATTTTATGGAGCGCACTGCGTGCCCACCAGAGGTTGAGTAAAGCAAGGAGCGTTACCGCAATGAAACCACGGACCACATCGGTACTCATGATATTTCCCATAAAAAGCGCACGAGCAGCGTCGACTGCATGCGAAAATGGATTAAGGTACGCAAGTTTTTGCAGCCATCCTGGTGCAAGTGCCAACGGTAACGTAATACCTGAAAGCAGCGTAACCGGTAAAATGATAGTTTGCAGCGTTGGCGCAAGCTCATCTTCACTTTTGAATATGATTGCAAATGCATAGGACATCGATGCCATGACAACAGCGATGAGTGCAAAAAGAATAAGCGAAAGGAGCAATCCTACGGGGCTGACGGTAAGCCCATACGGAATTGCAACAACAATAAGCAGTATGCACTGAACCAAAAGGACAAGGACATCGCGCAAAATGGGGCCTAGCAAGATAGCGGTTCTGCTGATAGGAGCTACCAAAAAGCGGTCGATAACACCTTCTCGAATTTCTGAAATTAAGCCAAAACCAACAAACGTTGAACCGTAGAGTGCAAGCATCACAAGAAGTCCTGGAATAAAGACGGTGACTGTTTGTCCCGCAGGTAAGCCAGGAACGCCTCCAAGGCCTTTAAGTAATGGCATAAATAAAAAGAGATACAGAAGCGGTTGAAACAGGCTAATAAAAACCCATACAGGGTTACGTAGTGTAAGGCTCACACTTCGTTTAAATAAGATGTATGTTTCTTGAAAGAACTTGTTCGACATTTAATGTTCCTCTCGTAATGAACGTCCGGTGTGTCGCAAAAAGACATCATCAAGGCTTGGTTTTGCAAGTGAAACGCTTTGAGACTCAATTGCATTGCTATCCAAAAGGCGCAAGAGTGTTGGGAGCATTTTTTCACCATGCATCACTTCAAGATGTACAAGTGCCTCTTTTACAATCACATTGTGTACCTGACCACTTTCTTCCAGTAGTTTTGCAGCCAGCGAGGCGATGGCATGATCAATAAAACCAAAGAGGATAATGTCGGCACCAATTTCACGTTTGAGTGCTTCTGGTGATCCATGAATAATAATTGTCCCATGGTCGATGATTGCAAGTGTGTCACACAAATTATCAGCTTCATCAAGATAATGAGTGGTTAAGAAAATGGTGGTTCCTTCATCACGCAGTCGCTTGATTTCAGACCAGAGGTACGCTCGACTTTGTGGATCAAGACCAACAGTAGGTTCATCAAGGAGTAGAATTGTTGGGTTATGGATCATCCCCAGTGCAATGTCAACACGGCGACGTTGTCCACCGGAGTAGGTTGATGCAACCCGATGGATGAACGATTCCATCTTGAACCGTGTTACCAGTTCATCGATGCGCGTGTGTGCCTGTTCTTTGCTCATGCCATAAAGTTGAGCTTGAATTGTAAGGTTTTCATACCCTGAAGCTTGTGAATCGGTACCACCGGCTTGACTTACAAACCCGATGTGACGCCTGATTTCTTGTTGTTGGGTCATAAGGTCATAGCCAGCTATGAGAGCGGTTCCGTTTGTTGGCTTTAAAAGGGTTGAAAGCATTTTTTGTGTTGTCGATTTCCCAGCTCCATTTGGACCTAAAAACCCAAAGATTTCACCCTTTTTGACAATAAGGTCAACCCCTTTAACAGCTTGTACAGACTGTTTTCCATCAAACGTTTTGCTCAGAGCACTCGTTTGTATAATGACATTGCTTTTATCCATTTGACTGTCCCCCCCCTTATCAACTAAGATGCTTACGCTATTTACAGGTTTTATAAGGCTTTATTGTAGCAGAACTGGTAAATAGCGTAAGTATTACTTTTGAGTCTTAGGTAGGATTTTAAAGCTTGAAGAGTATTCTGTAGCAGGTGTATTGAGTCGTTTGAGGTTATGAGTTTTTACAATAAATTGGATGTGTGGTTATTTTCATTGATTGAGACTTTCTAGAGATTCTTTCAAAAATATTAATAATTCTGTATCAACAGGATTGAGCCATGAAGGTTTTTCGGAACATGTACTCTCATGTTTTCTAAGGTCATGTTCTCTGTTTACAGCTATACGTTCTTCACAATACAGGCAATAAAAACGGGGATGGCTCATGTGTTTTGCGTGCTCAATAAGATTTGCTCGCGAATCAAACGATATGCTTTCGGGACAAAATGGACAAATATGATGTGCCGATGCTAAATGGGAATATAAATCGTATGGATTGGAATAAGGCTTTTTGTTTCGATTGCATCCATCGATAGAGCAGTATAAATCCCTTTTTTTATTGCAGAAATTTATACTTGAACAAAGTGTGAGGTGCTTAGTTAAATAATCATTATTTAATGTTATAAAAACGCATTTATTTTTTGATGCGTAACATTCGGCGCAATACAAAAGAGCATGATCTTTTTTGATACAATGATTAATAAGCTTGCGGCGAGTCTTGAATGAATATGACACTTGTTTGTTATCAGAATAGCACGTCCAGCACGCAGCATGTTTTTGAAGCAAATGCTCGGCTAAGTCTATTTCTTCATCAAAGGTATTATCTTCGTTACATTCCTCAAATGGGCAACTAAAACTCATATCAGGCCTTGCCTTTTTGGGTTGAGGTTCTTCCGTCTTTGCCGCCATAGAGCGCGTTATACGCTTAGTTGGAGTTGTTTCCATTGCATGTAATGTTATGCAGTAAAAAAGAATAGCTGTTACAAAAGTATGTTTAATAAGATTTTTCATTAACATAGAATTTTCTGTATTGAATTAATAGTTGGTAAGCTAAAGTGTCTCGACGAAAATTAATGATATAAAAAACGTCTTCTTAAATAAACTTTTTGTCGTAAATATTTTTCGCTCTGACTTAAAGTGCTTAATAGAATTTTTCAAATTTTATTGAGGAACAAAAGCATTTTCGATGTACTCAATAGAAAATGAGCCATCAGATTGCCGGGCAAGGGTTGCAACATCAAATCTCAAGACATGATCAAAGAAGCGGTTTTGGAGCACAAAGTGCTGAGCAGCACGTCCGACTTTTTGTTGTTTGCCGTACGTGACAACAGTAGAAGTTGCAAAGTAAGCGGTCGATCTGGTTTTGACTTCAACAAAAACAACCAGCTCGCCTTTGCGTGCAATGACATCAACTTCACCCGCTTTGGTCCGATAGTTTTGAGCCAAAATAGTAAAATGGCGAGCCGTTAGCCATTGTGCAACTAACTGCTCGCCCTGTTGACCAAGTGTTTGTGTGTGGTTTCTTGATGTAATCATGTATTAAAAGCTAAAAGTATTCTTTGCAACAAGCGCTTGTCCCATTGAAGTGAATTGGGAATCTGGATATTTGCTTGCAAGTGTTTCAAGGTTTTTTACAACAATATTATTTTGTTTCTGATGTTTTGCTAGCTTGCATTCTAAGTACAAAAGCCGTGGTTCGATGCTTGGGTGGTTTGGTAAATAGTTTGACTTAAGGTAGTCAATGCGTTTACGTGCAGCATCATATTGTTTTTGATGAAGATAAAAGTCGTAAACGTAAACCTCTTTGTCAATGAGCTTTTGAACGCAGGTTTTTTTTATGTCTTCAACATCCCGACGATACTTTTGATAGATTACGGTGTCGGTATAATCACGGCACAGCTTTAATGCCTCTTCAGTAGGTGTTTGGTCACAATCGGAGCGCAGCGTTTGATAAAACTTTGAAAGAATTGATTTGTACTTCGCATACTCAGCAAATTTATCTGAAGGGTAGAATTGATTAAAATGCTCGTACATTTCATGTGCTGGCGCATGTCTGCCATCTTTAAAATACGTCTCAGCTAAGAGCATCTTGTACTTTCCGATATCTTGTCGGTCAGCATGTTGAGCTATAATTTGTTCAAGCAGTTCAATAGCACCTTCGTGATTTTTTCTTTCAATACAGACGAATGTTTTTTCTTTGAGTTCGTCAAAACTCATCTCTTCTTTGCTTTTTGTTTGCTTGGCGCATGAGGAGAGAAGACTCACCAATCCAAGTGCAAAGAGGGTTTTAATTCCATAGTTTAGATTCAAGTTTTTCTTCATAAAAGCTCCTTTAATCACTTTTCTTCCATACCAGAAATTATTCTCTGTTCGATAGTAGTGTTGCTCAGCAAGTTACCAAAATTTTTCTTGGAAGGCAAAAGCATGCCAGAAGGGGAGAATTCCTTCTAGATCTGGAAGGGATTCTCTGCTACACTGTCAAGCATTCTGAGGCCTGTTGGGCGCATATTACGATAATATTTCTGTAAAGGATTAGGTACTTATGAACGAACGAATAGCTTCAATTTTGAAGAACTTGGTTTTTGCACTTGCTTTGACCTGGATAACAATGCAACTTTTTGGCTACTTTTTTGGGTCAAAATCGGACATCAAGCAGGGTGAAATTAAGCCTGGGCAACAAGCGCAAGCATTGATGGCGGAAGAGCTTTTTAAACCACTCAACCTGGATGTAACCTTTGCAGATCAAAAAGTTCCAGCAGAAGAAGATACTGAAATTGGTACTGATTATTGCAATATGCTCTTCTCCTCTCATGGGGCCGTTTTACAGAGTATTGATTTTAAAGAGCATTTAAATAAAAATGGCAAGCCGCTTCGTACCATTTTTGACCGTGGTTCGATGGATGAAGGGCAGCGGAAAAAGGGATGCTTCTTGCTTGCATTTGAAGATAAGACTCCTTATTTCTACAAGCTTATTGCAACCAATCGTGGTGTTGAAAAGACCGACCTTATTTATCAGGCTCAGCATGACGGGTGGACGATTACTAAGACGTTCGGCATTTACAAAAAGAGCTATCAGCTTGATGTAACGCTTGCATTTGAATCCGATAAGAAACACTCAGATATCAAGCCTCGTCTGTTCTTTGGGGCTCCGTATATTTCTGAACTGGGTGATGATGCTATTTCATTGGTTACGTACAACGAAACAAAAAATTCTATTGAACGCCGCGATATTGCAACAGATCAAGGATCTGCTTGGTATTGGAAGACGGATAAGCCAATTTTTGGTGCAGAAGATAAGTATTTCTTGCATTGCATGATTAATGACGGATCTAAATTTGCTCAGCGAGCATACTTTAAGATGTATGATTCATCGATGGTGACACCTATCCTTGAGGGTCCTACTGTCGCAGCAAAGCAGAGTTTTACGTTATCATTTTATATTGGGCCAAAAGTATTTGATCATCTTATTGCTGTTGATGAGCGCCTTGAAGAGGTTATGTCATTTGGTTGGCTTTCATGGTTCTGTAAATTGTTGCTGAAGCTTTTGCAATGGTTGTATGATTTGATTGGTAACTATGGGCTAGCAATTATTGCTATGAGCTTTATTTTGAAGTTGCCTTTTGCACCATTTTCTATCTATGCACGCAAAAAGACTGAAGAGTATCAGAAGTTTCAACCATCGATTAATCGTATTCGTGAAAAATATAAGCACGATCAAGCGTTACAGCATCAAGAATTTTTGAAGTTTCACCGTGATCATAATATATCACCAACAACACCTGCTATGGGTTGCTTACCGCTTGTAGTTCAAATTCCTATTTTGTTTAGCTTGTATCGCGTACTGGGTAACTACTTAGATTTGTATCAAGCACCATTTTTTGGTTGGCTGACCGATTTGTCAGCAAAAGATCCTTTTTATGTTTTGCCAATTTTGCTTGGTTTATTTAGTGTTTGGCAACAGAGCTTAATGCCGGTCAGCGACGATAAACAGCGCCTTATGTCGATGTTTATGGCTGTGGTTATGACCGTTGTTTTCGCTAGTTTTCCTGCAGGCCTGGTATTGTATTGGTTAATGAATACGTTGTTTACCATTGCAGAAGATTATGCTCGTAAGCTGATCTATCGCTAAACAGCAAGGATAATTTCATGCAAGCACAATTGCCAGCACTTCAAAAGCTTGTCCGGCAGCTTCAACGAGTTCCTTACCTTGCATCAAAAAATGTCTACAAGGTAGTGGCTCATTTTCTCAGTAGCGACATGAATAGTGTTGAGCAATTGTGCCAAGCAATTATTGAGGCAAAACGGTCTGTTAAACCCTGCGTCCAATGTTATAATTGGTCTGAAGATGCCGATTTATGTACGATATGTTTATCGCCAAAGCGTGATTTGAGCGTTATTTGCGTTGTTGAAACATGGCATGATTTATTGGCACTTGAAAAGTCAGGCGAGTTCAAAGGGTTATATCACGTTTTGGGTGGATCGCTGTGTCCTCTTGAGGGCATCGGACCAGATCGGTTGCGTATTAATGAGCTGCTTGCTCGTTTGACTGATGATGTTCTCGAATTGATATTCGCGACTAATCCAACGCCAGAAGGTGAGGCTACTGCGAGCTATATTGCCTCAAAAATTCAAAATTCCCCCATTTCTATTTCAAAGCTTGCAAGTGGTGTACCGATTGGTTCTAGCTTGGAATACATGGATCGTGTCACCATCTGTAAAGCATTGTTAGGTAGAAGACCATTTTGAAGCAAAGACTGCTTATCTATTTTCTCACACAGTTTTTACTCGTCTCTACCCTTTTCAGCACACCACATGCTACTCAAATTAAGCAACTTTCAATTAAAAGTCTTGAACAGCATGTGATCGATGTTGATCGGGTCTCTTTTCGAGGAGAAGTTGAAGTTTGGGTTGATGAAAAATTACATTTTTGGGCTGATGTTGTTGATGTCGATAAAAAAGCTCAAACACTTCATGCTCGAGCAGAAGCAAAGAGTTTTCTGAAAATTGAAAATAATGATTTTATTATTTTGGCAGAACAGTTTTATTTGAATCTCTTGGATAAAACCGGGTATGCCGAAAAAATTCGCTTTCATGTTGATGAAGGATATCTTGCAGCTGATCGAGCTGAAAAATATGGTGAAAACGAATGGCGTATGCTCGACATGATTTATACCCCCTGTGATGCGTATCATGCTCATTGGAATTTGAGTGCTGGTAGTGCTGAGGTTAAAGGTGGTTACTTCATTAAAGCATGCAACATTGTTTTTAAGATTGGCGGGGTACCTGTATTTTACCTTCCACGCATGGTATTTCCCATTCAAGGGCGTTCAAAGTCTGGGTTTCTCATTCCTCGTTTTTATTTTGATTACGTTTATGGCTTTGGCTTTAAGCAGGAATATTACAAATATTTTGGCCCTCATTGCGATACGACTCTTGCAGTTGATTGGCGTGATAAGAGGGGGTTGGTGTTATCAGATGAATTTCGCTGGGCATATGCACCTGAAAATTTTATGCATTTTAAAGGGAACTATGCCATAGCCCGTGATAGCTTTGTTCTCAAAAAAGATAAAATTTTTAAAGCAACGGACCATCGCTATTGGATTCAAGCGACCGATTTTCGTTCTAGTAGTAATGTAATTGACAATGTATTACTTGCTTCGCTGATTCGTCTTGATTTTGGCACAGACAAAAAAATTGGATACGATTTTTTTAACACTACAGACGATGTTGATGATCAATTTTATAATTCAGGACATGTGCGATTATTTTTGCAAAAAAATCTCGTTGAACTTTCTGTTGCAGATGAAAAAACATGTAGGCGACGATTTTCGCCACTTGTTTCAGATCAGTTTCAATCGATTCTTACACAGCAGTCATTGGGGTCTGGTTCAACGCAGGAGCTTGAAGATCGTGTCGACTTGACCTATCTTCCTCGTTTTGAATGGAATAGTGCCTATACGATTTGGGGAAATATATTTTCTTATCGGCACGATTTTTTTGTTGATCAGGTAACGTATCGTCAGTATGAGTACGAAAAGACGTTTTTGAATGGGTCTCTTGCGCAAGAAAATGTGCTTATTCCTCGAGTGAAAGCTGATCTATTGCGTGCTCATTACCGTGCAGATTTTCGAGAATCATTCTCATTATGCGATAATACTTTAAGCTTATGGATTAATCCAAATTTTCAATTTAGGAGCAACCTGCGGCAAGATGCGCAGTACTCAAAAAATGTATTTGAACGGCGAGTGTTGGGGCATGGGGGAGTGCGGTTTTTCTTGACCTATGGTGCTGAATGGGCATTACCTGAAGAATCAAGAATGAGCGAAGATGGTTCGTATTCGTATTTTTTGCAACCGATCATTCGATGGGAATTATCGCCAAAATTCCGACAAAAGCATTGGTATTACTTTGATCGATGGGATCGGCAATATCCACAAAATCAACTTGTTTTTATTTTGAGAAATAGCCTATTAAGCCGCAATATTGAGCTTGATTGGCAACTCAGTCAGAGTTATGATTTTTACGGTAGGTCGGACATTTTTTTCTTGCGACGAGGGACTCTTGATAAACATTTATTGCCACTAAGTCTCGATTTTTCTTTGAACTGTAGTTCTATAACAATTGCTGCGACACAAGAGTATGAATGGCGCAATGGACGACTTTTACAATCGGAAATTTCCGCATCTATCGCGCTTAATCAAATGAGTATCAGTGCTGGGTATCTTTTTCAGCGACGTGAATTGCAAGCTGAGCGCGCATTATTATCAAATATTCCTCATTTTCTTACATTTAATGCTACGATTCCTTTAACAGAACAGATATCGCTTTGTTATGACGCTCAATTTTATGCTGAAAATAGGCCATCTTTTTTTGAATTTTCACGAATACGTCCACTCTTGCATCGTGTTCGATTAGACTACAATGGGCACTGTTGGGGGTTTTATTGCGGCTTTGAAGAGAAGAAATATCGAGAATCTGGGAATTGGAAGCGCGAATGTGCCATGGTATTATGTGTTCGACTTGATTCACTAGGTTCTTTTGCTCAAAAATTTAAACAACCTCAAATTATGCGCATAAATGGTGATTGATTATAAGAGTACTGAAGGAGAATAATGATTTTCGTTCCACCCCAAAATAAAAATTTGTTCAAAGATCGTCGAAGACGGTTACGTGAAGCTCTTCAAGATGAATATCCACATCTTGATAGTGGCATCATTATGCTTAGTGCAGGATTTGAAAATTCTGAGCGGACTACTTTTCGGCAAGAAAGCTCTTTCTATTATTTAACAGGGCTCACAGAACCGGCTGCGGTTTTATGTATGCACTGGGATGGAAAAGAGTATTTATATTTACCTCGATATGCGGATTCGCGTGAAAAGTGGGTAAATGTATCGTTGAAAATTGGTCAGGATGCGAATGATTATGGTTTTGATGAGATACGCCCGCTTGGGGAAGTTGAGCGAGGATATTCATTTCATCCGGTTTTTGAGCAAAATAAATATGAAAATTTGCTCAAAAATCTTAAGCTCACGCTTCATGAGCGGTCACATCTTTTTACATTACTTGACTCATCAGTGACCGGTTATATGCTTCCTATTATGCTGCAAAAACAGTTGCAAGAATGGTTTCCACTTTTAAAATCAATAACACAAGACATTGCGCCACTTGTTCATGAAATGCGTCGATTTAAAGATCAATATGAAATTGATCTTATTTATAAGGCAGTGCAACTTACGCTTATGGCGCAACAAGCTGCAGCTCGTGAAATTGGAGCTGGAAAATTTGAGTATCAAGTAAAAGCAGCCATTGAATATATGTTTACTTATGTCGCTGCTACGGGTTGTTCATTTCCAAGTATTGTAGCAACTGGTAAAAATACAACCGTGTTACATTATGTTGAAAATAATCAACAGATCATGGAAGAAGATTTGGTGGTTGTTGATATTGGTGCTGAGTATGGGCTTTATGCTGCAGATCTCACCAGAACATATCCTGCAAATGGGGTATTTACACCACGTCAGCGTGAAATTTATCAACTTGTTTTGGATACGCAACAGTATATTGAAAGTATTGCAAAGCCTGGTATGTATTTAAAAAATTCACAACATCAAGATGAATCGCTTCATCATTTGGCGGTTGGATTTTTGAAAAAGGCCGGTTATGCTGAATACTTTGTGCATGGTATTGGCCACTACCTTGGACTTGATGTTCATGATGTTGGTGATTACGATACTCCTCTTATGCCAGGGGATGTGTTTACCATTGAACCGGGTATTTACATTCCTGACGAGAAATTGGGTGTACGTATCGAAGATGATTATGTTATGACCGATGACGGTGCTGTCTGCTTGAGTTTTGATTTGCCGCGGCAGCCCGATGAAATTGAGCGTTGGATGCAATCAGTAAGAGAGTAGTTTTTTTATCACAGGAGTAGTAATGAAAAATCTTGAAATACCTTGCTTTTATGTCATTGATGAAGATGGTAGTAAAGTTGCAGTAATCTTGGATATTGAAGTATTTGAGGAACTTATTGGTGGTGCAAGCATGATTGCACAGCTTGTAGAAGCAACCGAATCTGCTTCTGCTGATGAGAGTAAAAAAGGGAAGAAAAAAGCTGCTGTAAAAAAAGCAGTTGCTCAGCATACAGCTGCAAAAAAAACAACCGCAAAAAAAACAGCGGTCAAAGCAGCAAAAAAACCAGCAGCTCAAAAAGCAAAAGCAAAAACAAAAAAGACCGTAGCTAAAAAGAAGTAACGATTACTGAGGAAGGAGCAAGAATATGAACATACCAAAACTGGTTGAACAGGTTATTGCACGTAAAAAAAAATTCATCATTATTACTGGTGGGGTATGTTCATCATTAGGTAAAGGGGTACTGATCTCTTCACTTGGTGTTTTGCTTAAAAATGCGGGCTATTCGCTTGCAGTGATGAAGTGGGATCCCTATCTTAACGTTGATCCTGGTACAATGTCTCCACTTGAGCATGGTGAAGTTTTTGTAACTTCAGATGGCGCTGAAACAGATCTTGATTTGGGGCATTATGAGCGTTTGATAGGAATTAGTCTTACTCGTCGTTCGTCAGTTTCGTCTGGACAAATATTTGAAGAAATTTTGCGGCATGAGCGAACAGGAACGTTTTTAGGGCGTTGCATTCAGCTTGTGCCGCATGTTGTTGATATTACCAAACAACGGTTGCTTCAATTTGCACTTGACAGTAATGCTGAATTTATTCTTGTTGAAATTGGTGGAACTGTTGGAGATATGGAAGGCGAAGTCTTTCTGGAAACGGTTAGGCAGTTGCGTGCAGACCTTGGAAGCAATCGAATTTTTCATGGTCATTTGAGTTATGTTCCATTCTTGAGCTGGACTGGTGAAATTAAAACAAAGCCAACTCAGCATAGTGTTATAGAGCTTAAGCGAGCCGGTCTTGCTCCGGATTGTTTGGTCCTTCGTTCAGATAAGGCTTTGGACGTATCAGCGATTAAAAAATTGTCAGTTATGTGTGGTGTCGGGCACCAAATGATTTTTCAGTCATTGACTTGGAAACCAATTTATAAGCTTTTTGTTGATTTGGAACGTCAAGGCATCGGTATTAAAATTCAAGAATATTTTCAATGTCCAGATATAAGACCTTCGGATTTAACTAACTGGAAAAATCTAATCTCCTTGATTGAAAAGCCTGAAGCGAAAATTACGGTTGGATTGATTGCAAAATATGTTGGGAGTAATGACCCATATATTAGTGTCGTCGAAGCGATTAAATCTGCAGGTTATTATCTTAAGCGCGATGTTGAAATTAAAGTTATTGAGGCTGAACAACTAGAAAAAGAGCCCTATAATTCAGATACTGGTGCTTGGGCAATACTTAAAACGCTTGATGGCATTGTGGTGCCTGGCGGTTTTGATACACGGGGGATTGAAGGGAAAATTTTAGCAGCACGCTTTGCTCGCGAGAATAATATTCCGTACTTGGGGTTGTGCCTTGGTATGCAAGTATTGCTTATCGAAGCAGGGCGTTCACTTTTGCATTTGTCTGATGCTCATAGTACTGAAATGAATATTAAGACAACAAATCCGGTTATTGCATTACTTGAAGAGCAAATTGGAGTAACTGATAAAGGGGCTTCAATGCGCTTGGGTAATTATGAGTGTACACTTATTTCTGGAACAAAAGCTCATGAAGCCTATGGGCAGGATCAGGTGACTGAACGTCATCGTCATCGCTATGAATTTAATAATGCGTATCGTGCTCAGTATGAAAAAGCTGGAGTTGTTTTTTCAGGAATTTATAAAGAGAAAAATTTGGTTGAAATTGCAGAGCTTCCAAAGCATCGATTTATGGTGGGTACTCAATTTCACCCAGAGTTTACGAGCTCACCTCTTAAGGTTCATCCATTGTTTAAGGCCTTTTTAGAAGCAATTGTTCAGAAATAAAAGCGATTGCTGAAAGGATTTGTCATGTCGATGACTCTTGAACGAATTGATCAATGTAAACAGATACTTGCAACAAAGAAGCCTTTGACGGTAGGTGAAGTTCAACAGCTCAAAGAGTATTATCGTATCGGGCTGACTTATACGAGTAATGCGCTTGAGGGCAACTCGTTAACAGAAACTGAAACCAAAGTTGTTATTGAAGATGGTTTGACGGTGAGTGGAAAGCCTCTACGTGACCATCTTGAAGCGCTCGGCCATTCATCGGCATATGATCATATTTTGACTTTAGTTGGGCAAAATAATTTTACTGAGAGTGATCTGCTCAAGTTACATCATTTGTTTTATCATCGTATTGACGGTGTACATGCTGGAGTTTATCGGGAAGAACGAATTATCGTAACAGGAACCGATTTTAAATTTCCTAATCCTTCAGAAGTTCCTGTGCTCATGAAAGAGTTTTTTGAGCAGCTTATCGAACAAAGAAAACAGTTACATCCAGTTGTATTTGCTGCATGGGTGCATATTCGCTTTGTAACGATTCATCCATTTATTGATGGCAATGGGCGTCTTGCCCGCTTACTCATGAATTTAGTCTTGCTTCAGCATGGATATATTATCACCCTTATTCCACCAATTTTACGTTACGAATATATTCGGTTAGTTCGAGCTGGAAACTTTGGCAAGTGTGAAGAATTTTACGAGTTCATTGCTCAGTGTATTCTTGAAAGTTATAAAGAGTACACACGTCTCCTGGGCTTGACAGCCCCCTAAAATAGTTTGATGCTTATCTTGAAATCATTAAAAGTGAGAAAGGGATAGGCATGAAACAATCATTCTTAATAATATTCATTTTTTGTAGTCTTGTTGGCATTGGATTATACACCGTTATGTTGTCAGGGTCAGATATGTTACCATCAGCACCGAAAAAAACAGCTCAATTTAAAGAAATTTTTATTAGCTATAACCAAGACATTGCTGAGCATTTTAATAAGCTTTCGCAACCGGAAAAAGTTTTTATTGCTCTTATGTACCAAGCAAGCATTCCCGGTAATCGAATTTTATTTGACCAGGTGCATCGCCATGGATGTGAGATTCTTGATCTATTTAAACTGTTGTGCGATAAGCAAGCACGTTTAGTTGAACTTAATAAAACCGGTTCTTTAGTGCTTGAACAGTGTTCAATACAAGAATTTATTGATCAGGCAAAAGCATATTTGGTTTACCTATTTGCGAATAATGGACAATATTTCAAAAAAGAATCTGAGAATGAAAAGCGAACGCCAGGTAAAATAGGATTGACAGGGTTAAGTCTGAAAAATGTAAGATCAGCTCTCAATGCCCTTGGGTTTCCAATACAAGCAGCCCGTGTGGAAGATCTTGAACGTACAATTTTTGATCATACGTATGAGCCAACCTTGACCGTTGCGGGCAGCATTGAAAAAAGTGCCGTTAATATTTATGCAAAAAGTGATGAATCTAATAGCCCTGAAACATTTACCAGTGACGATTATGATGTGCTGAGTGAGCAAGATTTTAATGGTGGCGCTTGTTATTATGCCGTTGATACCAACGGTAAGCGTATGCCGCGTGTTCTTGAATATGCGGTTACAGGGAAATACGGTAAAGAACTTACTGAAGTGGTGAAATGGCTAAAATTAGCCCACGTTCACGCGGCTGAGTTTCCCGAGTATTTTGACCAGCATTTGGTAGCGAGTCTTGTACATCTGATTAAAAGTCTGGAGATAGGCAGTGAGACAGAATTTTCGCTTCACTCCATTGAGTGGCTTAAAGATAAAAGTCGTGTGAGTTATACCTTGGGTTTTATTGAGTCATACATAGACCCTATGGGAGATGTTGCAAGTTTTCAGGCTGATGTGACCATTCAAGATCCTGATTTTGATTTAACGCATCTTTCAAGAGAGCTTCCTGTAATTGAAGCAGCACTGCCATTACCACAAGAATTTAAACGCAATGTGTTGGGCAGTGATGCGGCTTTGCCAAATGCTACCATGCGGATTGTAGCATCGGCTACCGGTGACTTGGGTCCTCTATACCTTACAGCCGCATATTGCTTACCCAATGATGCGGTTATCCGTTCCGAGCATGGGACCAAACAAATTATCTATCGAGCAGACAAAGGGCTGGCCGCAACAATTAACCCTACTTTGACACGTAAGCTGATGTACCTTAAGAAACGAGCTGATTGGTTTGCAGCGCATGATCAAGATTTTTCGATTATGACCGATTTATGGAATATTCATGTGGTATTGCATGAAACGCTTGGTCATGGCAGTGGAAGATATGCCGAGCATATATTTCAAGATGGAGAAGAGCTCAAAGTTAATGGCGTAAAGCACAAGATTGGTGATGTCGTTTCCGTGAGTAATGCGAATTTTTCTAAGTTTATGATGGGGACCGATTCAGCAATTGAAGAGTTGCGCGCAGAAATTATAGCACTGTACATATCGCTCAATCACCTGGATGTCATGAAAGCGCACGGTCTGCTTAAAAAATGGCCGCAAAAATTATCTGATGATCAGCTGCGAGAATGGCTCCTTTTTGATATGGTGAATACAGCTTTGCGTCGCATAGTCTCTCAAAATGAAGATGCGACCGAGATTACCGGTGCACACGCGCAAGCAAATTGTATTATTACCAACTTTCTAGTTGAAAAAGGTGGCGTTCAATTTCAACAAGAAATTGCTGATGTTGAAGGGCAGAGTTTTGATGTTTTGGGTATTGAAGTTGTGGACTTAAAAAAGGCAATGGATGCTGTTCTAGAGCTTATGGTCCTTACTCAAACCATCAAATCAACAGCAGATGGCATTAAAGCTCAGTGGTTGATTAATAAGTATGGTAAGCCATTAAATCGTGACTATTTTAAGATTCTGAAGAACAATGAGAAAAAGATTGTTGATGATCTTAAGGAACGGGTTGTTATTAATCCTCATTTTGTACCTGAATTGCAGGAAGACGGCTCATGGTCGGTTCAAGTAAGTTGGCCAGCAGATATTTTTGATCTTATGGAGAAATGGGCATAGTTTCTGCTTGGTTTAGTGGGCTAATTTTATTTGACCCAGACGTAAAAATGCCGTAGAATAGGAAAACTCACGTATCTGTGAGAAAAATTGACTTTTCTTACTCCGCTTAACGCCTCAGGATGTTTCCCCGTACTACCTAATGGCTTAAGGTTATAGGTGTAAGCACGAGAATTTAGATTAATGATTTTGAGAATATGAGGATGTGTTGATCATGGATATGAATAAATCGTTTATGCTTCGTAAAGAAGACCGTGCCCCAAAATGGCATCTTATTGATGCAACAGACAAAGTTTTGGGTCGATTATCTACAGAAATTGCTAACATTTTGCGCGGGAAAGACAAACCAGAGTTTACCCCTCACGCTGACGCGGGTGACTATGTTGTTGTCATTAACTGTACAAAAATCAAGTTGACTGGTAAAAAGTGGACAGATAAAATCTATCATTTTTACTCAGGCTGGAGAAGCGGTTTGAAGAACCAATCTGCTCGAGAGCTTTCTAAGAGAGATCCTTCTCGCTTAATCATGCATTCAGTTAAAGGCATGCTTCCAAAAAATAAGTTGAGCGATAAGCTCATCACAAAGCTTAAGGTCTATCCTGGAGCTGAGCATCCGCATAAAGCTCAAATCTAGACGACTAACCAAAATTAAGTTATAAAAAGCAGAACAGCAATGTTCTGCTTTTTATCTTTTTTAAGGTGCTTCATGAATAAACAACAGACGCTCCGTAGCGAGCTTTTCATTCAGGGCTTTGGAGTTCACACAGGTGCTCCTTGTTCAATCAAGCTTAAGCCTGCAAATCAAAATAGTGGTATTTCTTTTATAAATGAGCAGAGTTCTGATCAGGTTATTCGTGTTGGTCATGTTATTCCTGACCCAGCTATGCATGCAACGGTTATACGCACGAACCAGTGGGCACTGAGTACGGTTGAGCATCTTATGGCAGCTCTTATGCTTATGGGTGTTGATAATGCTGATATTTTTGTGCAAGGGACTGAAATTCCTATTCTTGATGGAAGCGCATTGCCATTTGTTCAGGGTATCGCTGATGTTGGACTACAGCAGCAAGATGCATTGAAGCAGTGGATTACTCCACGTGACATACTTGAATTTACAGATGATAAAGGACGGTTTATGGTTCTTGAGCCAGCTATTCCTGTTCAGCAGATTTATCAACCAGCTCTTTTTATCGATTATAATGCCGATTTTATCCACCCATTAAATGGAAATCCTGTTCTTACAGGTCGGGTAACGCAGGAGTTTTTTGTGCGTGAAATAGCTCCGGCACGAACGTTTGGTTTTTTGGAACAGCTTCCTTTTCTGCGGCATCATAAGCTTGCACAGGGTACTACATTAGGAAACTCTTTAGTGATAGGAAATGGCGAGCTTCTTAATGAAATGCGTTTACCAGACGAATGTGTGCGGCATAAGTTCCTTGATCTGATCGGAGATTTGAGCTTATTGGGTAAAATGATTATTGGTAATGTTAAGGCAAATAAAACAAGCCATAATTTCAATCGATTAGTCATTGAGCATTTTTTAAAAAATCCTGAAAAATGGCGTGTTATTGAACAATAATTTGAATTGTTTGATTTGGAATATTTTAAGTCGCGTGAGCAAATAGCATGCCCACGCGACTTTTTTTATTTGATTACTTAATCCAAGAAAGGAGCATGAGGCTCCATTGACCGATTCTTTCACCAAAAAGGAACAAAATATCTTTGTAGGTGAGATAGAGTGCTAAGGCAATAAATAGGACCCATGACGCAAGATTGATTCCAAGTTTGAGTATTTCAGGGATGCGACGACGAATAATTGCTTCAATTGTAGCAAAAAGAAGCTGCCCACCATCTAAAGCCCCGATTGGTAAAATATTCATGAGGGCAAGATTAATGCTTATAATCGCAAGAAAAATAAACAGAGAAACAAGGCCCATTTGAGCAGAAACAAAGCTATGTGACAGGATCATAAGAGGTCCACCAGCACCTTCAAGTGTTCTGTCGAAAATGAGATGTTTAACGCTTTGAGCTATGTTAATTATCCATTGATTGGTAAGCTCAATTCCTTTGATTATCGCGGTTATAAAGGGTAATCGTACCATTGGGTCTTGAAGTCCAGCGCCAATAGTTCCAATTGATTTATCGCCAAGTATTCTTGATTCTGTTTTTATATCAATTGCTTTAACTTCATTATTACGAATGACAGTTATGGCGATTTCTGTAGATGGGTTTTCTTGAATTTCGCTGTGTAAGATTTGCAATGCATTTGGGAGAATTTTTCCATTTTCTGTTCTCAAAGACGTTTCATTAATTTGAGTGATATAATCACCAGCTTCAAGGCCGTATCGATCTGCTGGGCTGTCCTTTACAATTGTGGAAACTATAATGCCACCCTTGTCTTCATGGACTCCAATCAAAAAGAGGGAGATAAAGGTGCCATATGCAAATAAAAGGTTGAAGATAATTCCACCTGATAATACAAGAAATTTCTTCCAATAGGCCTTTTGACTGAATGAGGTTTCATCTTCGATATAGGCATGCTCTTGTTCGCCTTGACCAATCTCAGCAAGGCCAGCAATTTCAACGTAACCACCAAGTGGGATGATTGCGAGACGGAAGTCTGTACCCTTTATTTTTTTTCGGAAGAGTTCTGGGCCAAAGCCGATTGAAAAAGTAGGTGTATTGATACCAAAGATTTTGCAGCAAAGAAAATGTCCAAGTTCATGGATGGTAATGAGTGCGCCAAAGCCAATGAGTGCATAAATGAGAGGAATTAGCTTTGTGGTTATGCAGAGATAGAGTGCATTACAAAACATTGATTTTCCTTTTTGTGTTGATGAAAAGTAGTGAAAATAAAATACGATCAAAATAATTATTACAAATTTTATCAAAAAAGTCATGAATGGGCGATTTTTATGAATTTTGACATGATTTCTTTAGCTACAGGCAGTTTTTGTTACTAATTTCTTTTTGTTTGGCTGATTTACGTCTCTCAGCGAGGTGTAACAAGATACAAATAGTCGATATTAGCTGTTCAAGCTTATGTGCTGCGTAATTTTTACTTGAAAAAAATGTAGGAAAATATAAAATAAGAAAAAGTTATTGTACTTGTAGATATGCTTCATTTTATCTGTTTTGCACACTCAATAATCATTTGTGTTGCCTGGCATAAGAGGCTTGAGCAACGTTTGCGAGGATGTAAGAAAGCACAATGAACTGGCTAACCAGGAATGTATTGGTTTTGCCAAAAGTAAGTTTTTAAGAACATAGGATTATACGATATGCCAACTATTAATCAGCTTGTGCGCGAAAAGCGTAAAAAAGTAGAAAATAGGACCAAGGCGCCGGCATTAGCTGCATGCCCACAGAAACGAGGCGTGTGTGTTCGTGTCTACACGCAGACGCCAAAAAAACCAAACTCAGCACTTCGAAAAGTTGCTCGTGTGAAATTAACAACTGGCAAAGAAATAACGGCATATATTCCTGGTGAAGGTCACAATCTTCAAGAACACTCTGTTGTGTTAGTGCGCGGTGGAAGAGTGAAAGATTTGCCTGGTGTTCGCTATCATATTGTTCGTGGTGCATTGGATACAGCCGGTGTTGAAGCGCGAACTCAGAGCCGTTCATTGTATGGTGCAAAACGTAAAAAGAAGGGTGATAAGTAATGCCTAGACGTAAATCGGTTAATTTTGTTCGAGATATAGGTGTTGACGAGCGTTTTGGATCAATGTTGGTACAAAAGCTTATTAATACGCTTATGGTCTGCGGAAAAAAAAGTATTTCACGATCTTTAGTAAATGAAGCTTTTGATATTCTTGCTCAAAAAAATGGTGGCGATGATAAAAAAGCATTTATGCTTTTTGAAAAAGCTATGGGGCAAATCAAGCCATTTGTTGAAGTTCGGTCTCGTCGTGTTGGTGGTGGTGTATACCAAATTCCAACCGAAGTTCGTCCTGCGCGTGCAGTAGCATTGTCACTTCGATGGCTTATTGAAGCTGCGGCTAGTCGTTCCGATAAAACCATGGGTAAACGCTTGGCGCATGAAATTATTGATGCAGCTGAAGGTCATGGTAACGCAGTTAAGAAAAAGGCCGATGTCCATCGTATGGCAGAAGCGAACAGAGCGTTCTCTCATTACGCTTGGTAAATGGTAGGAAATTATTATGAGTAAAGACAAGTTACTACGCTTTAGAAATATTGGAATCATGGCGCATATTGACGCCGGAAAAACAACTGTTACTGAGCGAGTCCTTTTTTATACCGGTGTATCACACAAAATTGGTGAAGTGCACGAAGGTGCTGCAACCATGGACTGGATGGAGCAAGAGCGTGAGCGTGGTATTACAATTACCGCTGCAGCAACAACTTGCATCTGGAAAGATCACCAAATTAATATCATTGATACGCCAGGTCACGTTGACTTTACCATTGAAGTAGAGCGTTCACTTCGAGTGCTTGACGGTGCAGTTGCAGTATTCTGTGGTGTTGGTGGTGTTCAGCCACAATCAGAAACTGTATGGCGTCAAGCAAATCGTCACAAGGTTCCTCGTATTGCTTTTGTTAACAAACTTGACAGAACCGGTGCGGATTATTTCGAAGTTATTAAAGAAATCGATCAGAAATTGGCAGGTAATCCTGTAGCGATGCAGATTCCTATTGGTCAAGCTGAGGAATTTACTTCTATTATCGATGTCTTAACACAGAAAATGGCAGCATTTGATGAAGCTGATCAGGGTTTGACAGTTACTTGGGTAGATATTCCTGAAGAATACAAAGATCAAGTTGCGACATTACGTGAGAAGATTGTTGAAGCTGCAGCCGAAGCTGATGATGCTTTAGCAGAAAAATATCTTGAAGGTAAGCCGTTAACGCTTGAAGAAATTAAATTTGGTATTCGCAAAGCGACTATTGGCCAAAAAATAACCCCAGTTTTCTGTGGATCTGCTTTTAAAAATAAAGGTGTTCAGTTGATGCTTGATGGCGTCATTGATTACATGCCATCACCGCTTGATATTCCATTTGTACATGCAATGGATTCAACAACCAAAGAGCCTAAGCTTTTAAAAAATGCTGATTCAAATGAACCATTTTGTGCGCTTGCATTTAAAATTATGATTGATCCATTCGTTGGGTCTCTTACTTTTGTTCGCGTTTATACAGGCAAGCTTGAAGCTGGCTCATATGTTTATAACGTTTCAAAAGGTAGAAAAGAACGTGTAAGTCGCTTGCTTAAAATGCATGCGAATAAGCGAGAAGAAATTAAAAGCGTGAGCGCTGGTGATATTGCAGCTGTTGTTGGTTTAAAAGACGTAGTGACAGGTGATACACTTTGTGCTGAAGATTATGATGTTCTTCTTGAATCAATCAATCTTCCAGATCCAGTTATTCACGTTGCAATTGAGCCAAAAGGCAAAGGCGATTACGAAAAAATGGTTATTGCATTGCGTAAGTTAATGCAAGAAGATCCATCGTTTAGATTTACCTATAATACCGAAACTAATCAAACAATTATTTCTGGTATGGGTGAATTACATTTGGAAATCATTGTAGATCGACTTCTGCGTGAATACAAAATTGAAGCAAGCGTTGGTAAAGCGCAAGTTGCTTACAAAGAAACTATTCAACGTAAAGTTGAGTCAGAAGGAAAATTCATTCGTCAATCTGGTGGTCATGGTCAATATGGTCATGTGTGGTTGACGCTTGAGCCGCTTGAACGTGGTAAGGGATTTGAATTTAGCAATGATATTAAAGGTGGGACCATTCCTAAGGAATTTATCCCTGGCATCGAAAAGGGTCTTTTAGAGGCCTTGAATAATGGTGTTTTGGGTAGTTACCCAGTTGTTGATATTAAAGCTTCTGTATTTGATGGATCGTTTCATGATGTTGACTCATCTGAACTTGCTTTTAAAATTGCAGCATCAATGGCATTTAAAGATGGAATGACAAAAGCTGCTCCTGTACTACTTGAACCAATTATGAAGGTTGAAGTAACAACACCTGATGAAAATATGGGTGATGTGATGGGTGACTTGAATTCTCGCAGAGGTCGTATTTTAGGCATGGAAGCGAGTAAGGGTGCTCAAATTGTTACAGCAGAGGTTCCGCTTGGAGAAATGTTTGGTTATTCGACACAGTTACGTTCAATGACCAAAGGTCGAGCAAGCTACTCTATGCAGTTTGAAGTGTACAGAGAAGTGCCAAAGAATATCGAAGATAATATTGTTGGTAAAAAATAATAGTATAGTGAATTTAGTGTCTGAAAGGATACGGGAATGGCAAAAGGCGTATTTGAGCGAACTAAGCCGCATTGTAACGTTGGGACAATTGGTCACGTTGACCATGGTAAAACGACATTGACAGCGGCAATTACTAAGACTCTCTCTGAGCAGGGTTTGGCTCAATTTAAGAGTTATGATCAAATTGATAAATCTCCTGAAGAGCGTCAACGTGGTATCACCATCGCGGCGACTCACGTTGAATATGAAACAAAAAATCGCCACTATGCACACGTTGACTGTCCAGGTCACGCTGACTATGTTAAAAACATGATCACCGGTGCGGCACAAATGGATGGTGCGATTTTGGTTGTATCTGCGGCTGACGGTGCAATGCCTCAGACTCGCGAACATATCTTGCTTGCTCACCAAGTTGGTGTTCCTTCTCTCGTAGTTTTCTTGAATAAAGTAGACATGGTTGATGATGAAGGAATGATTGAACTTGTAGAAGAAGAAATCAGAGAACTTCTTACCAAGTATGGATTCCCTGGAACAGAAATTCCAATCGTTCGCGGTTCAGCAACTAAAGCTTTAAGTGGCGATGAGAGTCCAATCGGTAAACCTGCAATTATGAAGCTTATGGAAGCAGTTGACAGCTATATTCCAACGCCAGAACGAGAAACAGCTAAGCCATTCTTGATGCCTGTCGAAGACGTTTTCTCAATTTCAGGCCGTGGAACCGTAGTTACAGGGCGCGTTGAGACCGGCATTATCAAAGTTGGTAGCGAAGTTGAAATTGTTGGGTTTAAAGATACCTTCAAATCAACCGTAACCGGCGTTGAAATGTTTAACAAAGAAATGAAAGAAGCTCAAGCTGGTGATAACGTAGGTCTCTTGATTCGCGGTCTTAAAAAAGAAGACGTAGAGCGAGGACAAGTTCTTTGTGCACCTGGATCAATTAAGCCTCATAAGAAATTTAAAGGTCAAATCCTTGTTCTTAAAAAAGAAGAAGGTGGTCGTCATAGCCCGTTCTTTAGCGGATATCGCCCACAGTTTTACTTCAGAACAACCGACGTTACAGGTAGCATCACATTGCCAGCTGGCCGTGAAATGGTTATGCCAGGTGACGACGTTGAAGTTGCTGTAGAACTTGTAAGTAAAGTTGCTATGGATAAAGGGTTGAAGTTTGCAGTGCGTGAAGGTGGTCGAACCATCGGAGCTGGCGTTGTAACAGAAATTATTGAATAATTTCTTAACGTGGAAAAAGCAAAGATGAAAAAACAAAAGATACGCTTAACGTTAAAGTCATACGATCACCAATTGCTTGATAATGCAGTTAAGCAAATTGTAATGACGGTAAAAAGAACAGGTTCCCAGATATTGGGACCTGTTCCTCTGCCAAGTAGAAAACAGTACTTTACAGTTTTAAGGTCGCCTCATATTGATAAAAAATCGCGAGAGCAATTTCAATTAACGACCCATAAACGAATTTTAGATATTGTGTCTCCTGCAGAACAGACGATGGATGCGCTCATGAAATTGAATATTTCCGCTGGCGTAGATGTAGAGATTAAGTAAGGAATCGGCACAACGAGGCTGCTATGTTAAATGGTGTTTTAGGTAAGAAAATAGGAATGACTCAGGTGTTTGATGCACAGGGTACGGTAGTACCTGTAACGGTGGTTGATGTATCAAATCAATTCGTTACGCAAATAAAGACATCTGAAAAAGATGGTTATGCATCTCTTCAAGTTGGGTTGCTCAGGAAGCGATACCAAGGTAAACCGTTTTCTGAAATATGGTTGAAAGCAAAGAAGAATTACTTTGCTCATATCAAAGAAGTCCCTGTTTCTGATGCTGCAATTGATTGTACGCTTGGGCAAGCAGTAACATTTGATCTTCTTTCTTCTTTTCAAGAAGGAAATAAGGTCACTGTTGTTGGAACAAGTAGGGGATTAGGTTTCCAGGGTGTCGTAAAGCGTTGGGGCTTTGCAGGTGGTCCAAAAAGCCATGGTTCAAAGTTTCATAGAAAACCAGGTTCTTCTGGTAACATGAGACGCCAAGGTGAAGTTTTAAAAGGAAAGAAATTTCCAGGACACATGGGTGTTGATCGTGTTACGGTAGAAGGTCTTAAGGTTATCCGCATTGATAAAGAGAATGGTTGCTTATTTATCAAAGGTGCAATTCCTGGTAAAAAAGACTCACTTGTCTTGATTAAAACACAAGGGAAATAATTATGGCAGCTATTCGTATATTTGATAACAGCGGCAGTTCAATTGAATCATTAGACGTTGCTGTAGCGGTAACTAAAAAAGATACAAGTCCCAAAACTTTTGCTCTAGCAATTAGAGCATTGTTGCAAAATTGGAGACAGGGTACTGTTGGCTGTAAAAGCCGTGGTGAGGTATCATACGCCAATAAAAAACCATGGAAACAAAAAGGTACAGGGCGAGCGCGAGCAGGATCTGCTCGTTCACCATTGTGGCGTGGCGGTGGTATTACATTTGGCCCGCAAGCTCGTACAAGAACACTCTCTGTGAATGCTGGTCAGCGTTTATTAGTTTTTAATAATTTACTTTTTACGGCGATTGAGCGCGATAGTATTTATTGCTTTGATCTTCCTCAAGGTGAAAAAGCAAGTACTAAAAATGCTGTACAAATGCTTAAAAAGCTTGGTTTGACTGATAAAAACGTTGTGCTTTTCGTGCCATTTGGTGACGAAGTGACATTTTTGTCATTTTGTAATATTCCAAATGTACGTATTTTGTCATTCGATGAGCCAAATGCTTATGATTTAAGCAGAGCTCCTCATTGGGTGTTTCTAAAAAAAGACATTGACCTCTTTAAAGAAATGATTGCGCGATGGAATTAAGTAAATATGGTGTCATCAAGCGACCAGTGGTGACGAGTAAAAGTGCTGAATTATATCAAAAATTCGGAAAGATTACGTTCGAAGTACTTCTCTCAGCCAACAAAGTTGATATACGACGAGCAGTTGAAGCTATTTGGGGTGTTAAAGTTGCTGATGTCCGTACATCTCGAACCCCAGGAAAAAAGAAAATATTTGCACGCCGGGAATTTACAACAGCAGGCATAAAAAAGGCTGTTGTAAAATTAAAGCCTGGTTACAAAATAGACCTTCCTGGATTATTCGAGGGGATTATGCCTTCTGAAGCTCCTGTAACAGAATCTGAAGGAAAGTAATATGCCGATTGTAAATAGAAAACCTCGAAACGCATCGTTACGTACACAGCAGTATATTGTTGATAAAGATTTATCATCAGATAAACCGCCAAAAAGCTTGACTGCGCCGCTGAAAAAGACTGGCGGACGTAATGCATATGGTCGTATTACTTCAAGACATCGTGGTGGTGGCGCGAAGAGAACCTATCGAATCGTCGATTTCAAAAGAAATTTGCGTGATGTTGAAGGCGAAGTTGTTTCGTTGCAATATGATCCAAATCGAAATCTTCCGATTGCTCTGATTAAATATTTCAATGGATCGTATGGTTTTATTTTGAAACCAGAAGGCTTGGATGTTGGGGCCCGCGTTGTTTCAAGTGAAAAAGCTGAAGCAAAAGTTGGAAACTGTATTCCTTTACGAAATATACCGGTTGGTTTCTTTGTACACAATGTTGAACTTACTCCTGGCCAAGGCGGTAAAATCGCTCGTAGCGCAGGGTGCGCAGTTCAGCTTGTAGCAAAAGAAAATAATCTTGCTGTTTTAAAAATGCCATCTGGAGAGCTTCGTACTGTTAACCATGGAAGCTGGGCGACTATTGGAACTCTTTCTAATGCTGATTACCATAACATGGTCATTGGAAAAGCAGGTCGATCACGAAGAATGGGAATTCGACCAACAGTTCGAGGTATGGCTATGAACCCAGTTGATCACCCACATGGTGGTGGTGAAGGGCGTTCAAAATCAGGATCTCACCCAACGACTCCATGGGGCAAGAACTGTAAAGGTGTTCGTACACGACGTCGCAAGAGTTCTGCAATTTTGAAGAGAAGAAAATAAGCGCTTAGCAAAGGTTAGGAAAAAAATATGGCAAGATCTATTCGAAAAGGTCCTTATGTGGATCCATCGTTGCTTGCAAAAATTGAAAAAGCTCACGGCTCTGGTAAGCGAGAAGTCATAAAGACTTACAAACGCGCAAGCATGATTACCCCCGACTTTGTAGGCTTGACAATTGCAGTTCATGATGGTCGCAAATTTACATCTGTATTTGTGACAGAGAATATGGTTGGACACGTTTTAGGTGAGTTCTCACCTACACGGACATTCCGTATGCATAGTGGTCAGCGACAAGCTGGTGGTAAAGCTGGCGGCAAACCAGGTGGAGCGGGTGCTAAACCCGGCGCTGGTGGCAAGTCAGGAGCGGGTGCGAAATCCGGTGCTAAATAGTAGGCTTTTTGATTAAAATAGGGTATAGTAATTATGGTTTCCAAAGCAAAGAGTCGATACATACGAATTTCTCCATATAAGCTTCGTTTGCTTGCGGATGTAATCCGTGGCTCTACGGTCGAAAAAGCTTTTTCGTGGTTGAAAACTTGTGGGTTGCAGCGTGCGCGTCCTATTACTAAGGCGCTTGAATCTGCTTATGCGAATGCAAGAAATAAGAATTCAGACATTGATTCAATGGCTTCTGTTTTTATTAAAGAAATTCGCGTTGATCAAGGTCCGATTATTCGGTACTTTAAGCCTGGTGCGCAAGGACGAGCAAATCCTCAACGTAAGCGTTTGAGCCACATTGAAATTATATTAGACAGAAAAGTTAGTAAAAACATAGCCGTTAATTGAGGTGTTGTGTGGGACAGAAAGTTCATCCATTAGGATTTAGACTTGGAATTTTCGAAGATTGGCACAGCCGATGGTTTGCAAAAAAATCATATGGCGATGAGCTTATTGAAGATATTCAAATTCGCAGATATCTGAAAGATCGTTTGAATAATTTGGATATTGCAAAAATTGTTATTGAAAAAGCAGTTGGCAATATTCGTGTTACTATTCATGCGTCGCGTCCTGGTATGATTATCGGGAAAAAAGGCCAGGGTATTGAGCAAATTAAATATGATCTCTACAAAAGATTTAAGAAGAATATTGATATTTCTGTTCAGGAAGTACGTGCATATGAATTGAATGCACAGCTTGTTGCTAAGAGTATCGCCGAACAACTTCAAAAACGAGCAAGTTTTAAGCGCGTTATGAAGAAGGTTGGATTCACAGCAATGAAGAGTGGAGCAAAAGGGATCAAAATTTGTTGCTCTGGAAGACTTGGCGGTGCAGAAATTGCACGTTCAGAATGGTTGAGACTTGGTTCTGTTCCATTGCACACATTGCGTGCTAATATTGACTTTGCTCTCGCTGAAGCATTAACCACATATGGTATCATCGGAGTGAAAGTTTGGATTTGCAAAGGCGAATACTAGAAGGATATAGCCGTGTTAATGCCCAAAAAAGTAAAATTTAGAAAAGTTCAACGAGGACGTCGGACAGGACGCGCTAAAGGAGCTACAACGCTCCAATTTGGCGATTATGGCCTCGTTTCACTTGAAAACTGTTGGGTTACTGCTCGACAAATCGAAGCGATTCGTGTAACTGCAAATAGGAAATTAAAAAAAGTCGGTAAGCTTTTTTTGAGATTGTTTCCTGATAAACCGGTTACTAAAAAACCTGCTGAAACTCGAATGGGTAAAGGTAAAGGAAGTCCTGAGTTCTGGGTTGCTGTTGTAAAACGGGGACGAGTTTTAGTTGAACTTGGTGGCGGACTTGCTAAAGAAGATGCTCAAGAAATTTTAAAAGGTGTCACATATAAACTTCCTATGAAAACCAAGTTTGTTACAAGGGAAGAGTTATTAGCAACTGTGCAAGCTCAATTAGAGCCTCAAGCACAGGTAGGTGAATAATGGATAAGACTGAATTGAAACAGTTGGATGCGGTAACATTAAAAACTGAAGTTGAGATGATAAGAAGAGAGCTTTTTAATTTAAGCTTTGCTAAAATATCCGGCCAAGTTAAAGATGTTTCTCAATTCAAAAAATTAAAGAAAAAAGTTGCACAAGCGTTGACCTTCTTGCAGCAAAAAGAGCTCAAGAATGCAAATAAGTCAAATGCTTAATGATGTGTTAAAGAGGTAATGTGACAATGGCAGAAAATGCAAAAAATATGCAGACCAATCCTCAGGGTAAAGTGTACCAGGGTGAAGTTGTTTCTGATAAAATGCAGAAAACAGTGGTTGTGAAAGTGACACGAACATTTGCACATCCGTTGGTCGGGAAAGTTGTGCGACGAGCAAAAAATTACAAGGTACATGATGAAAGCAATCAAGCAAAGGTTGGCGATTTCGTTGAGATCGTTGAATGTCGGCCTTTGTCTAAGACTAAACATATGATGTTGAGTCGAATTGTTTCTCAGTAGAGGGGATTACTATGGTACAGGAACGCACAAGATTAAAGATTGCCGATAATTCTGGCGCTAAGGAAGCCGAAGTAATCCGTGTCTGCGGAAGCACAGGTAAGCGGTATGCGTACCTGGGGGATATCGTAAAAATTGCTGTAAAAAAAGCAATCCCTGGTGGAACAGTTAAAAAAAGTGCCGTTATGGACGCAGTGATTGTTCGTACGAGAAAAGAAGTACGACGTTCAGATGGGAGCTACATCAGATTTGATGATAACGCTGCTGTTATTATTGATAAAGAAAAGCAACCAGTAGGTACACGAATTTTTGGTCCTGTTGCACGTGAGCTTCGTGCTGAGGGCTATGCAAAAATTATTTCTTTGGCTCCAGAGGTATTGTAAGGTACGAGGTTGAAATGTTAAGCCGTGTTAAAAAAGATGACACCGTATATGTTCTGGCTGGAAAGGACAAGGGAAAACATGGCGTTGTAATCGCCGTAGATCATAAAAATGATCGAGTCTTGATAAAAGACGTAGGCTTTGTAACGCGTCACGTTAAGGCCAGAAAAGCGGGGGATAAAAGTAAAATTGTTAGAGAAGAAAGCTTTATACCTTTGTGTAAAGTTATGCCAGTGTGCTCTTCATGTAAAAAAGCTTGCCGTGTTCAAGTTAGATTTTTGGAAGATAGCGAAAAAGTAAGAATTTGTCACCGTTGCAAAGAAGCTTTTTAGATAAGTAGGTAAGGTTTATGAAATCACGTTTGCAAGATTTATATAAAAATCAATTGCGTGCTGAGCTGCAAAAAGAATTGAACCTAGAAAATGTTATGCAAGTTCCTCAGGTTACAAAAATAGTAATCAATGTGGGTGCAAAAGACGCTGTGAGTGATAACAAAGTGCTTATAGAAGTAAAAAATGTTATCAGTCAAATTGCTGGTCAATCAGCAGTGCGAACAATTGCTAAAACATCCATTGCAAGCTTTAAGCTTCGCGAAGGTATGCCCATTGGTGTTATGGTAACCTTGCGTGGCGAGCGTATGTATCATTTTTTAGATAAACTCATCAATGTTGTACTGCCTGCAGTGAGAGACTTCCAGGGTGTAAAAACTAAACTGGACGGTCGTGGTGGCTACAATTTGGGTATAAAAGATTGGTTGGTATTTCCAGAAGTTGACTATGATAAAGTAGGTAAGAGCCGTGGCTTAAATGTTACAATCCAAACCTCAACTTCTTCTGATGCCCATGCGTTCGCTTTGTTGAAGAAGTTTGGGATGCCTTTTCAAAAAGGACGATAAGGCTTGCTTAAGGATTTTGTATGGCACGAAAAGCGTTAATTGAAAAAGCAAACAAACCACCGAAGTTTTCAACCCGGTTAAGAAACCGTTGCAGATTATGTGGTAGACCTCGTGGATATATGCGCATGTTTATGATGTGCAGATTATGTTTTAGAAAATATGCACTAGAAGGTTTGTTGCCTGGTGTGAAAAAAGCTAGTTGGTAAATGCGGAGAATACGACGATGTCAGTAGATTCTATCGGAGATTTTTTAACAATCATTCGAAATGGGCTCATGGTTAAAAAGCGCTCAGTAACGATGTCATCTTCAGGACTGAAGGTGAATATCGCTAGTGTTTTGAAGGCTGAGGGGTACATAAAAGATTTTCAAGTGAGTGATAATGATGGCAAGCCAGTACTAACAGTTTATCTGAAGTACGTTAAGGGTGAGTCTGTAATTCATGAGATTACTCGTGTTAGTACGCCAGGGCGTCGTCATTACGAACGTTCAAATAATCTTGAGCGTGTTATTGGTGGTTTGGGAATTTCAATTGTAACAACCAGTAAGGGTGTTATAACTGATGCTCAAGCTCGCAAACAGTCTGTTGGTGGCGAAATTATTTGCCACATTTGGTAAAAGGGGCGGCGTATGTCAAAGATTGGAAGAAAGCCAATTGCTATTACTACAGCAAAAGTTGAATTCAGCGGCAATGAGATTTCTATCGCTGGCCCTAAAGGAAAATTTTTGCATGAAATACCTGGAGCAAGCCTTAAGGCAAGTCTTACCGGTAATGTATTGCAGTTGGAAATGCTAGAAAACACTCGCCAGAACCGTATGCTTATGGGACTTAATCGTGCTCTATTAGCAAACAAAGTTAAGGGTGTTGAGACAGGCTTCGAGCAAAAAATGACTATTGTGGGTCTTGGTTTTAAAGCGCAAGTGACTGGAAGCAAAGTTGTTCTTTCTCTTGGTTATACCAACAAAATTGAATATACATTGCCTGCTGAAGTTTCTTTAGAAGTTGATAAATCCGGTCAAAATTTGACCTTTAAATCAGCTGATAAATTTATACTTGGTAATGTATGTGATGCCATCAGATCATTTAGACCACCTGAGCCTTACAAAGGCACCGGCATTGTTAGAAACGGTGAAGTTGTAAGACGTAAAGCAGGAAAAACTAAGTCTTCATAATTATTGGTATATTTTAAGAGACCTAGGAAGGTTTTTGTATGAGTATAAAAAGAGATATTAAGTTAAGAACACGCCGTCGTGCTTTTAGAGTGCGTAACAAACTTGCGAGTAAAGGCCTTAAGCCACGCATAACTGTTTTCAGAAGCTTGCAGCATATTTACGCTCAGATTATCGATGATGCAACTCACTCAACATTGTTGAGCTTTTCATCTCTAAGCTTGAACGAGCTGACTGGAGACAAAAAACTTGTTGCAAAACAAGTTGGTGTCGAGCTTGGAAAACTAGCTGCAGCAAAAGAGATCAAAGATGTTTTCTTTGATCGTGGCAGCTATTTATATCATGGCAGGGTTAAAGCCCTTGCTGACGGCCTGAGAGAAGGCGGCTTGAGTTTTTAACAATTATTTTGATTATTTGGAATGATTATGGCAGAAGAAAAAAATAAAAGATCTATGGGCCAGGCGAAAGCTCCTCAGACAGAAGAATTTTCTGAGTCTGTTTTAAGTGTTCGTCGAGTTGCAAAAGTTATCAAAGGCGGACGACGATTTGCGTTTTCAGCACTCGTTGTTGTTGGGGATAAAAAAGGCAGTATCGGTGTAGCACTTGGAAAAAGCAGAGAAGTTGCGTCTGCAATTTCAAAAGCGCTACGTCGAGCAAGAAAGAATATGTTTGCAGTTCCATTATATAAAACAACAGTTCCGTTTACAGTTGTTGGTCGTCATGGCGCAAGCACGGTTCTTATTAGATCAGCATCAAAAGGTACCGGTGTAATTGCTGGAGGTGCTGTTCGATCTATTATGGAATCCCTTGGAGTCCGTGACGTACTTGCGAAAGCGTTTGGTGCTTCAAATCCACAAAACGTAGTTAAAGCGACCATTGATGGTCTGAAGAAATTGAAGTCCGCTCAGCAAATAGCAAATATGCGCGGAAAAACATTGAATGATTTGTTTGAGGTAAAGAAGAATGTTGCAGCTTAATTCATTAGAACCAATTACGAAAAAACGTAAGCGAAGAGGCCGCGGAGGATCGCGCGGTGGCCATTCTGGACGAGGTAAAGATGGTCAAAAGTCTCGCTCAGGTTCAAACTCAGAAATAAAAGCTTGGTTTGAAGGCGGACAAATGCCTTTGTCTCGAAGACTTCCTCGCAGAGGGTTTAACAACCCGTTGAAGCAAGAAGTTGTTACAGTGAACTTAGACCAATTGGAAGCCTGCTATCAATCAGGAGAGAAGGTTGATGGAGCATCTCTGCGCGTAAAGAGCCTTATTAAAGGTAGCCGCAAAGCCCACATTAAAATTTTGGGCGATGGGTCACTAAATAAGAATCTTATTGTGCATGTAAATGCTTGCAGCAAGTCTGCATCAGAAGCTATCCAAAAGGCTGGCGGTACAATACAGCTGATAGGGGAGAACGGAAGTGGTGGCACTACTTCATAATTTAAAGAATATTTTTTTCGTATCTGATTTACGAAAAAAATTGATGGTGACGTTAAGCGTTTTTGCTGTTTTTAGATTTGGAGCACATGTTCCAATTCCAGGGGTTGACGTTATAGCGCTAAATCAGTTGTTTAGCTCAGGCTCAGCAGGTGGTTTTTTATCATACCTTGATTTGTTTTCAGGTGGTGCATTAAAGAATTTTGCGATTTTTGCACTTGGCATGTCTCCGTATATTAGTGCATCAATTATGATGCAACTGTTGACGGTGATGGTACCAACGCTTGAAGTATTGTCAAAAGAAGGTGAATATGGAAGGCGCATTATCGGTCAATATACTCGCTACTTGGCGCTTGTTGTCGGTGTTGTACAAGCACTTGGTATCGCAGTGTATATTGAGCGACAGCCTGGTTTAGTTATTACTCCAGGGTGGGGGTTTCGCCTGACAGCGCTTCTATTTTTAAGCGTCGGCTCTCTTTTTGTTATGTGGCTTGGTGAACAGATCAATACGTATGGCATTGGGAATGGAAGTTCCATGATAATCTTTGCCGGTATTGTTGCTAGTATGCCGCAGGCGTTGTTTACGATCTTTGAAAACGTACGTTTAGGTCAAACTGATATCCTCATGGTGGCGTTGCTTGCATTTTTTGCACTACTCCTTGTTGGGTGTATTATTTTTCTTGAACGAGGTGAGCGAAAAGTCCCGGTACAGTATGCTAAACGAGTTGTTGGGCGTAAAGTATTCGGTGGACAAACGGCTTTTATTCCGTTAAAGCTCAATCCAGCTGGCGTTGTTCCAGTTATATTTGCACAGGCTTTAATGGGTATGCCTATGACAATTGCAGGATTTCTTGCAGCATATTGGCCCGCCTTAAATCGCCTGTTGATGGATTGGTTTTATCAAGAGAAGCTTTTCTATAACGTTGTTCAATCCGGTTTGATTATTTTCTTTGCGTTTTTCTATACCGCAATTATTTTTAATCCAGCTGAATTGGCAGATAATATTAGAAAATCAGGTGGCTTTATTCCAGGGATTCGTCCAGGGCGTAAAACCGCAGAGTTCTTTGACTATCTTTTGACGCGCGTTGGGTTTCCAGGTGCGGTGTATCTTGCAACGTTGACGATATTGCCAACTATGATAAAGAATTTTTTCTCATTTCCCGTTATGTTTAGTGGAACAGGGCTTTTGATTGTTATTGGTGTTGCACTTGATATGTCATCACAAATAGAATCTCACCTCATTGAACGTGGGTATGAAAAGTTTTTGGCAAGTGGTCGATTGAAGGGACGCACAAGTCGATAAAAGTGTGAAAGTAAAAATTTGGGCCCAAAAAAGAAAATTTATTTTCCAATTTGAGGCCCTTGAAAATTTAGCAAAAAGAAGCTTGTAGATTAACGTTTAATGTGATAGATAACTGCATGTTGTATATATTCTTCAGCATAACGTTATTTCAATCAGCTTGGGGTAATTGATATTTGAAATAAGTTTGGCGAGCGTGAACAGCAGTTGTGCTGTTGTCTCGTGTGTGAATAGGGATTGCCAGAAGAATTTTGGTGAAGCTACATCATATAAGATTTTAAGCGTTTTTAGGCAATTCTTTAAAGATAAAACGGTATGGCAAGCAAAATTTTGATAAAAAATAAGATAGCAATTGATCGCATGCGAGCTGCTGGAGCACTTTTAGCAGAAGTAGTTACTTATATTACTCCATTTATTGTTGAGGGTGTAAGCACGCTTGAGCTGGATGCCCTTATGGAAGCTGAAATGAAGCGAGTTGGGCTTAAGCCTGAGTGTAAAGGGTATGCAGGTTATCAGCATGCTACTTGTATATCAATTAATGATGTGATTGTTCATGGCGTTCCTTGCAAAGAAGATATTTTAAAATCTGGAGATTTTGTTAAAATAGATATCGTGGGATCTTTTAAAGACTATTGTGCAGATATGGCTCGCTCTTTTTTCATTGGTGAAGTTTCACCAGTAGTAAAACAGCTAGCTCGCACTGCTCAAAGGGCTCTAGATGCAGGAATTGCACAAGCAGTTGCAGGTAAAAGATTGCATGATATTTCTGCAACGATACAACAAGAAGTTGAAAAAGACGGCTTTGGAATTGTAAAGCATTTTGCAGGTCATGGTATAGGAAAAAGTCTTCATGAAGCCCCTGATGTCCCAAATTACGGAAAATTTGGAACAGGACCAGTTTTATTGGAAGGCATGACGCTTGCTATAGAGCCAATGATTACTCAACATAGTCCAGCAGTAAGAATTATGGATGATGGTTGGACTGCAAAAACAGTTGACGGTGGACTTGCAGCGCATGTTGAGGATACGGTACTTATAACACGCAATGGTGCCCAAATTTTGACAAGGCCATAAGGAATATAGATTTATGAAAAGGGAGCTATGAAAAAGAAGGGCGACGTTATTGTCATGGAAGGAATTGTCGAAAAGGCATTACCAAACGCAATGTTTCAGGTAAAACTTGCCGACAGTGCCCATGTAGTCCTTGCTCATGTATCGGGGAAAATGCGAATGCATTATATAAAGCTTTTGCCAGGCGATAAGGTGACTGTAGAATTGTCTCCTTACGATTTGACAAAAGGGCGAATTATTTCGCGACATAAGATGTAAATGGTGATTTAAAGTACTCAATCTGTTGTTGTAGGAATGATCATGAAAGTAAGAACATCAGTTAAAAAAATTTGTAGCGATTGTAAGATTATCAAACGTGAAGGTGTGATTAGGGTTATTTGCAAAAAGAGTCCTAAGCACAAGCAACGACAAGGCTAAAAGAGCGATCTGTCGCTGCATAACAAGTTTGAACTATTTGCAAATCTATCGTAGAGAGGTTTTTAATGGCTCGTATAGAAGGCGTACACCTTCCAAATGAAAAGCGTGTTGAGATTGGTTTAACCTATTTATATGGTGTTGGCCTTAATCGTGCTCGAGAAATTCTTGTGCACACAAAAGTAAATCCAGACACGCGTGTAAAAGATTTGTCGCATGAAGATGTTGCTGCAATTCAAAAGTACATTACGCAAAGCTTGAAAATTGAAGGCGAATTGCGTAAAGAAGTTACCATGAATATTAAGCGGTTGCAGGAAATCGGTTCTTATCGTGGTCTGCGTCATAAAAAGTCGCTTCCATGTCGTGGTCAGCGTACTAAAACAAATGCGCGAACTCGTAAGGGTCCACGTAAGTCCGGTAGCGTTGTTCCGAATAAGAAACTGGTTTCAAAAAAATAAAAGATTGAGTTGAACAAGGGTAACTATGGCATATAAGAAAAGTAAAAAGAAGAACCATCGTGACGTGAGCACAGTTATTGCCCACGTTAAGTCTTCGTTTAATAACACACTTGTGGCTATTACAACAACAGATGGTGACGTTCTTATGCGTGGAAGCGCTGGACAGCACGGTTTTAAAGGTGCTCGAAAAGGTACTCCATTCGCAGCAACACAGATTGCTAGTCGCTTAGCTAAAGAGTTAGTGGGGTTGGGTGTAAAGCTTATTGAAGTTAACATGCAAGGTCCTGGGTCAGGACGAGATTCTGTAGTTCGTGCGTTACAGTCTTCAGGGCTTAATGTAACGACGTTGCGTGACGTTACACCATTGCCTCATAATGGATGCCGTGCACCAAAGAAACGAAGAGTCTAAGTTATTTGGATACGTGAATGTTTGTTCGCATTGATTAAAGATATTAAAGGGACCTATGTCAACGAATGCAGCGTGCAGTAAATGCAGACAAGCCGGTGAAAAACTTTACCTTAAAGGTGCTAAGTGTCGGTCTGCGAAATGCACACTAGAAAAAAGAACCGGAACACCCGGCCAGCATCCTAAAAAACCTGGATCAAAGAAGACTTCCGAGTACGGAAAACAGTTGCAAGAAAAGCAAAAAGTTAAATTAATGTACGGTATGCTTGAACAGCAATTCCATCGTTTTTTTGATGTTGCTACAAAACAACGTGGTGTCACTGGTGATAACTTGCTCGCTTTACTTGAACGTCGTCTTGATAACGTTATATTTCGTTTAAAGATGGCAATTTCTCGTGTGCAAGCTCGTCAGATGATTGTTCATGGACATGTTTCTGTTAACGGAAAACGTGTTACAGCGCCGTCATATTTGTTGAATGTTAATGATGTTGTTTCCTTCACACAAGGAACATTGAGTAACTCAAGTTTCATTGAGAACGTTATTGATAAGCGCCTGAGCACAGGTATTAAAGTTCCTGAGTGGTTGGAACTTCAAAAGAAAGATCGTAAAGGTATTCTTTTGCGCTTACCGGTTCGTGCCGATGTGACAGCTCCGATTGAAGAGCACTTGATTGTTGAGTTATACTCGAAATAACAGCATGATGAATATGAATGTTATATGCTCATATTCGTGTGGTACATGGTAATGATTGTTGTTTTTAATGATGGATGCAGAAGATGAATTATAAGCCGTTGATACTTCCGAAGTTAAGTTGGGATAAAAAAGTATCGTCAGATACTGAAGGAGAGTTGATCGTAGGGCCACTTGAACCAGGCTACGGGATCACTCTTGGTAACGCATTACGACGGGTTATTTTGTCTTCGATTGAAGGTGCATCTGTAACATCTGTTATTATTAAAGGTGTAAACAACGAATTTTCAACCATCAAAGGTGTTATCGAAGACACTTTGCAAGTATTGCTGAACATCAAAGAAATTGTTATTAAAAATTCAACCGGGCTTCCCGGCAAGATGAGCCTTAACCTCAAAGGTGAGGGTGTTGCTCGTGTAGCAGATATTACAGCGGACGATCATCTTGAACTTATTAATAAAGATCATGTTATCGCTCATTTGGCGGTTGATGGAGATCTTGAAATTGAGTTTTCAGTTGAGATGGGTCGTGGATATGTTGCTGCACAGTGGCCACATGGTAAATCTCTTCAAGCTGATGGACGTATCTATCTGGATGCGATGTTTTCACCGATTAAACGTGTTGAATATCGCATTGAAAAGACACGTGTTGGTCAAGAAATTGATTATGATAAGCTAACATTTCAAGTCTTCACTAATGGTGCTGTAGATCCTCGTGATGTCATTCACTATGGTACTTCAGTACTACGAACACAGCTTGAGCATTTCTTGATGGCAAAAGAGATTCCATTTAATGAAATTTCACAAAGCCAAGAAGAAGGTGTAGCTGGAGAAAGCAAAGTCGATATTGAAGGCCCAACTCGAGGTCTTCCGGTTGATCTTTTCCTCAAACCAATTGATGAACTTGAATTTTCAGTTCGTGCTCACAACTGTTTAATTGGAGCAGGTATCAAGCGTGTTATCGATTTAGTCAATTTGACTGATGAAGATGTGCTCAAAATTAAAAACTTTGGTCGCAAATCATTGCGTGAGGTAAAAGAGATTTTGTCGGCATTTGGTTTACATCTTGGTATGAATGTAAAAGAATTAGACCTCAAGAAAGCTATTAAAGAACAAGAAGGCGGTGCCAAATGAAGCATCAAAATGGACGAAGAAAATTAAATCTTAAATCTGGCCATCGAAAAGCTATGTTGAGAAACCAAGTTATTCATTTGATTAATTATGGTTCTTTACAGACAACAAAGCCTCGTGTTAAAGAAGTTCAAAAAATTGTTGAAAAAATTGTTACCATTTCCCGTAAAGGTTATGATTTCAATACCATTCGCCGTGTTAAAAGCCTATTGCCTTACAGCAGCACAGCTGTTGTTAAGATGATCAAGGAAATTGCTCCACGATATATCGACCGTCCAGGTGGGTATACCAGAGTAATTCCGCTTGGCAGACGTGAGAGCGATACTGCGCCAATTGCACGCCTTGAATGGGTGTGATCTCTTAAATAAAAGATCTCATTTTTCCAAAGCAAAATAAAAGCACCACGGTTTATTAAACCGTGGTGCTTTTATTTTGCTTAATACCTAACCACAGCTGCCTTTTTAGAGCATCCCATTCATATTGTTGAATATTTTTTATTATCTTCAGTAAGCTTTTCCTAATTATCAGAAAACAATAAGCAATTTTATAGAAAATATTGATTTCTTCTAATCTTGTTTATATTGAAACAATTTCAAGGCAAGCATTAGAGGGAGCGTTATAAGAGGGAATACCTGTATGCAGTGTAAAAGCCCATGTAGACCATCTGCAAAAGTTGCTATTATAGGTGCTGGATCTGTAGGAAGCACAACAGCATATACACTTATGGTTGATGGAGTAGCCTCTGAAATTGCATTGATTGACATTGATAAAGATAAAGTTGAAGGCGAGGCATTGGACCTTGCTCATTGTATGCAGTTTACTCAACAGACTTCGATTACAGCCGGTGATTCTTTTGAGCTTGTTAAAGATGCGGCAGTTATTGTCATTGCAGCGGGAATAGCTCAGAAGCCAGATCAAAAACGAACTGACTTACTTGAAACAAATACAAAGCTTTTTAAAAAAATAATTCCAGAAATTATTCGATACAATGACCAAGCAATCTTACTAGTTGTGACTAACCCACTTGATGTTTTGACGTATGTGACTTGGAAGCTTTCAGGACTTTCATCGTGCCAAGTATTTGGCACCGGAACAGTTCTTGATACAGCACGATTAAGGTATTTAATGGGGCAACATTTTAACATGAGTCCCAAAGATATTACCGCTTCAATTTTGGGGGAGCATGGCGATTCGGAATTTGTATGGTGGAGTCGTGCTAATATTGCAGGTGTACGGTTAGATCAACTGCCAGAGTATTCATTGCAAAGTCTTGCAATGATGTATGAACAAACGCGAAACGCTGCGTACAAGATTATTGCTAAAAAAGGAGCGACAAGTTATGCCATTGCCCTTGTCGTTTGTAAAATTGTTAAAGCAATTTTACGTGATCAGTCACGAGTCTTTACTGTTTCAACTTACTTAGACCATTATGCAGGGGTGCATGATGTTTTTTTGAGTGTCCCGACAGTTGTTCGTCGTGGTGGCATTTGTCAGCGCTTGGAAATTGATTTGGATTCTCAGGAGCAAAATTTTTTTCGGACCTCTGCTCATAAAGTAAAAAATGAAATTGATGCAGCTATGGCTTTGATTGAATGATAAAGAATTGTAAGAAAAAAAGAATATAAAAAAATAGCAATGGGAATCTGGATGAAATTTTTGTAAATCTTTACAAAGATAAAAGTGGTGACTAGAATCAAAGTTCAGCATTGTTAGGAGAAAGGTGCTTATTTTTTGTAAAAAAAGCTGCCTGTGCTGAAAGATGAAGGAGAGTAAAGGTACGTAGTAAATACTGCCTGAAAAAAAAGGAAGGGAGTAGGATGAAGAGAGCGTTACAGACGCTTGTACTCTTTGGCACGTTATTGAGTTCAATCGAGCCGGTGTTCTGCCGGATAAATTTCAGCAGCAGAGATGCTGCATTGAAAGTGGGCAATAATGGTCGCCTTAATGTGTCGTCGTCAAATTTTGATGTTGATGGTACTTTAGTAACCAAGCAAGGAGCTTCTGTTGAGGGGAATAATTTTTTCTTCTCAGATGGAATTCTTGAAAATAATGGTACTGAAATACTTATGACTGCAACGTACGTACCAACGGGAAACGATAGCCTAGAACTTCGTGGTAATGGACGTTTCAAAGTTGAACCAGGAACTGTAATTCATCAGTTAACTGTGTTCGGGCAAGATAATCGTTTAGAGGGACAGCCTCTTTTTGCTAACCCAATTAACCTTAATGATTCTACTACAACTCTTACGATTGCTATTCAAAATACGCTTAATAGAAATATAAATCTAACCGGTGGCAGACTTAAGCTTGATGATGACTTGTCTCTAGCTGATGACACACAGATTAATGGTCCTGGGACTATATCGCTCAATCGGCGCACATTGGAGCTTGGTGGATTTTATTCAAAACCATGGGCATCATCGCTTCATTTTGATGCGGCAACTGACTTGAACTTGACAGGAAGTGTTGAACTAAGTGGGCGATGGACCTTCTTAGGAACCAATAACTTACAAGGTAATGGCGCGATTCTTGACCTATCACTGGGTGGTCAGCTTGTGGTTCCAAATGGTAGCCTTCTTTATATCAATGATCTTTATATTAGAGGTTTGGGTAATGGATCGTTGGGTAAGATTGTTTTTGGTGGCCCAACCGCTTGCATTCGTACTTCAAATGTTTTTTTTGAATTTGATACAAATTATAATTTTACAACCGGTGGCATCTACGTCGATGGTGTAACAACCTTTGTTCTCAGAAATAATATTTTATTATTTGACCAAAGGGCCTCATTAACTATTGATCGTTCAACTCTTTGGCTTGATGTTCCAGGTGGAGGAAATGACTGTTCGCTATCACCATCATCAGGAACACTAGGAGGTCTACGTGCACCGCTACCAATCTTTGTTGGCCATGCTTGGAATGATTCAAATGTTTTTACTGATATTGCTCTTGGAACATTAACATTACTTGAAACGGGTACGATCAGGGAAATGGCGGATCAAACTCCAATATTAACAAGCGATCCGATGAATCCTTTCTCGTGCGGTCCAGTGACAACAACAATTGTGCTTGATAATAGCTTCTTTGTTGGATGCAAAGATCTTATTAGAATTGATGCAAATATTTGTATTGACGGCTGTGGTCAAACAATTTTCTTTGCAAATACAAAGAAACCACAATTTATTGTTTCAGAAAATGTGACCGTATGTTTGAACAACATTACTTTCTCTCGTATTAATGATACAACATTTGATTTGCGTCCCGGTGCTCGCATTAATATTGGACACTGTGTCTCATGGGAATTTAGTGAAAATGTTACCTTCTCAACAAATCTTATTAAGTTAGTTGATGAGACAGGATTCAATATTTTTTCACTACGAGGTCTTTCTGGACGTAAGAAAATTTCGTTTAGATCAATTAACCCTGCATTAACAACGTTGCTTGATTTGCAAGATAATACCTTGCTGCTTCAATCAGTTGAGCTTAATGGTCTTGGTGCAATTTCGCATGAAGATACAGAAATTGCAGGAGCGATAGCCTTGTCTGGCGAATCTGCCGTTGATATTGATGTTGACACAGATATGAACTTTGTTGTGGAAACAGTTGAAAATGATATTGTATTGATAAAAGATGGTGTAACGCTTTCTGGGGCAATATTGTTTGCTGATTGTCCATGTAATACGTTGAATATTAAGAGTGCAGAAATTGATGCAATTGCCGATAAACCGGGTGTTACATCTGGAAATCCACTCTTGGTTCTAGCCGGGAATCCAGGTCTGTTTGTTACTTCTGAATTAGGAATTGCGAGCGTCATTTTCGATGATCTTTCACTTTCTGTTCGAAATGCAAACGGTAATGCTTTCATTGTTGATGATCAATCACAGCTTCATTGCAAACGCCTTGAGATTTTAGACAATCCAATCAAACAGTCATCAATAGATTTTAGGCTTGAAGCGGTTGAATTATTTGGTCAAAAGATTGATCCAAGCTTTATTCGGTCACCTTTGAGTAGAGCATTCTATGGAAATGTTCCCATGACAGCTCTTCATCTTGCTCGTGAGCGAGAACGGGAAATGTTCATGGAAAGTGAACAGTCGGTACTCGATCAGATCAATAGCGAAAGACTTCGACCTCTGAGCAAAAAACAACAACATAAACGTAGAAAAAAACGTGCTCTCGATGAGTTGGCTGAAGAAACATTAAAAATCGATCGCTCAGAAGCGTCTGACTTATCGACTAAGATTCTTGATGATCATGAAACTGCTGATCATGTTGATGTGCGTAAGCCAGAGAGCAAGAGAAAACAATCGAAATCTCAAAATCGTAATATTTGTCCAAACATTCCAGCAAGCTTTGATACAACCTATGAAAATGCAACATTTGATGGATCAACTGGTGTAGTTGGTAATATACGCCTTCGTAATGGTGGTATAACAAACTTTACACTCGGTGAAGATCCTACAAATATTACGCTTGAGGGAGGTTCTTTTATTAATCAGGGAACCGAGGATGTTGTTTTTGGATCAGGCCACTTTATCAATATTCGAGGTAAAGATAATAGGCTCAAAGTAACGGGTCACATGACCTTGAGTAATGGCTTCTGTTTTGAAAAGAATAGTGAGCTTGTTGTTGAGTTTGAAAATAATGGAAATGAAACGACGACTCCAACTGTTATTCTTCCTCAAGATGTCATTTTGGGCTTAGCTGAAAGATGTGAGTTACGATTTGAAGGTAGCGGCCAAGTGATTCTTGCTGATGGAGCAGGTTTCTTTTTTGGTGGGATTGCACAATCCGATATTATTCCTCCAAGCCCTGACTGTACAATTTTTAAGGGTAATGAAGCAGATGAACTTACAAGGCTTGTTCAAGATCAAATTATTTTACAACGACCACGATTAATTTTTAATGATGAAGCCGTCTTAACAGTTGAGATTGGCGCTACAGCGCAAATGGGAGGCATTGGATTTATTGGATTCTTTAATACATCCAAGCTTCTGCTTGATAAGCCATCGCTCCTTCGTATTGGTCAAGATATTAATCTTGATAACATCGAATTAGTTGTTAATGGCAGTAGTGAAATTCATATCGATGATGAAACGGGCTTACTTGGTGCCGGTTTTGCACGACTTGGATTCCATGGTGGTACTGAATCATTGAACTTTGAAGAAGGTGGTCGTTTATTTGTAGGTAGAAAAGGTGTTCTTGAAATTAATGCTCAAGGCCCGGCACGTATTGGACCGAACTCTCAGACGATACTGAAACGTGGGTACTTACAAAAATTTGATGTTAGCAACGGTGGGTCTATGTTCATTGATGGAACATTGCGTCTAGGATTGAATGTAGCTAATCCAGATTTAATTAATCCTACAACATTCCAGGTTGGAACAGGTCGTACGCTTATATGGCGTGCGGTTGATGGTAAAATTAGTGGCTCAGGTCTTGTTGAGTTTGTTGGACGTCCTGCATCCCAAACTGGTGGTAAATACAGGGGCTTTACGGCTCATTTGAATGTTACACCAGCCGTTTTTACATATGATGAAAAACTCACAGTTGAAGAGCTGTGTGAGTTGCTCACTCAACAATCACCAAATTTAACAGATAGCACCCTCTATATAGATGCATCAGGTACAAAGTTTTTAAGAACTGTTCTTGGTATTAGTGTGCCGCTTAAAGATGGAGATGTCATTCTTGGAGAATCTGGTCAGGTGCCTTCTGTTACCGTTAGTGGGCAAGATATTAACGGCAATAGTTTTGTTATTGCGCCAGATGGTACACGTAGCTAAAAGAGGATGATGTTATGAAAAGAATCATGCTGAGTATAAGTGTGGCTGCTCTATTTATAAGCGGAACATTGGTTGCCGGTAATGAATATGATGAGCCAATGGGAGTTCGTGAAGAAGAGCTCCTTGATGAAGAACTTAATTTAGTTCTTCAAGTTGAGCAGGAATATGCAAAAGACTTACGTGAACAAGAGTCAAAGGTGCCTGCTCATGAAACAAAGAATAAAGCAATAGAACAAGATGTTGTTGCTTTTGAAAAATCTCGAAGAGGTATTGAATCTTTTGGCAACGATCGTGAACGTGCACGTCAAGAGAAAGCTCTTAAAAAAATAGAAGAAAAAGAGCATGCTGATTGGGCGCGCGAAGATCGTCGTAAACGTCGAGAAGAAGAACGTAAGACACGTCGTGCGCGTCGACAAGAGCGCTTGGCGAATATTAAGCAAACTATAGAAAAAAGAGATCATGATCGCTTAGCTTATGTCAAAGAGCAGCGCAGTAATAGCCGTCTGCTTTTGAGTCAATGGCAAAATCAGCAAGCTGAACAGCATAAACAAGACCGCGCTGCTGGGCGCTATGCCGATTTATACAAAGTTCCTGCTTGGCCAGCTGCGGCACAGTTTTTTGAAAATCGCGGTCTTTTCAACACTACCGTCAGCTATAATTATGCAACCGATGCGTATGATTCCTCAGGTGTCAATCGTGATCGAACTATTCTTGAATTCGGTGAGCAGCCAATTCTTGTTAAAGATATTCTTCTTGCAAGCAAGCTTGTGAGTGAAGGGAAATTGTTACAACGTGAGTTTAATGATAGCGCTGCAAATTCAGCATCAAGTAAGTATTTGGGTTACCTTGCCAATGAAGAGATAAGATTCTTAGGAAAGGCAGAAGAATACTCAGTACGTTTTGATCTTGCTCGTTATGCGTTTAGAAATGATCTTGCGATTGGTGTTCAAGTTCCACTGGTCTATCGTAAAAATCGTTTGCGAGCTCACATTGATCTATCTGATGAAGCTCTTGTAGCACTGCACGGTCTTGTTGATGCATTAGCAGTGGGTGGAGCAGCCGACGCTGCTGGTAGAATTTCTCCAAATGCATTCATGCGTCGTTATGGTCAAGATCCCGATCTCTTTATAAAAGACATCTTAAAAGCAAAAGGGATTGATACACTTGGTGGTAGTGCAATGGGTCTGGGAGATGTGACAATTTTTGCTCACGCAAAAATTAATTCTTCCTATTTTGATAAAATGGTGGTTGGTGCCAAGGTTCAGATTCCTTTTGCTAAGGAAAGTACAACGCGCAAGCTTTGGGGGCCAGCATTGGGCAATGATGGTCATACCGAATTTGCATTTTTTGCTTCAGCTCTCTGCTCATATCGTCAATTTTTTAATCCACACCTTTTCTTACAAGCTCTTTTCTGTGGGCCTGCTCATGTTGAAAAGCGAGTGCCTAAAAAAATTGATGTTCCTGCATTAGCAGCAAATACAAAGCCATCAAGCGATTTGTTTGTATTTGCTGATCGTGTTAGAGGACTTGATGTTGTTGGTTCTGCTGCTGAGTCAGTCTTTGATACCCCATTCAAAAACCTTGGCGATAATGTTACCACACTTAAAATCACTAACGGTTTTGAAATACAAATGCGCGTTGGTAATATCATTGAGCATTTTTTAAGTGAGCGTGGATTCTTAGACGCTTATTACTATTTCCGCTTCAAAGCTTCAGATAGTGTTCATAGTGTCAATACTGAAGAGTGGAATCCATTAGTATTCACCGAAAATACCCAGCAAATAGAACACACTGCTGGACTAGACTATAGTTATCAATTTGATCGAGATACGCGCTTGGTTGCAGGATTAATCTATACCTTTGCAGGTATGAATATGCCAAAAACCTTTAATGCGCATATTTCGCTTGGTTTTACTTTTAAGTAAGACAATTGAGGGGGTCTTGGTAAAGGCAGGGGAATTATAAAAAGGGAAATTTGATGTACACAAAGTGCTTTGAATGAGCAAGACCTGTTAAAGGAGTGGGAATGAAAATAAAAAGGGCTTTGCTAGGCCATGTTTTAATCTTCTGTTTAGTGATGCCAATGACGCAGGCATCAGTGAACTTTGGTGCGGTTGACTCTTCCATAGAAATTGTTGGAAATGCCGCAACGCTTAATGTACTGGGTTCCAGTATGAATGTAACACAAGGTACCATTAAAAAAGAGCCGGCCGGTGTCATTAAAGGCAATAGGCTGACATTTAGTGATGGTATTTTTGTGAATGATGTTGCTGAAATTGGACTGACTGCTGATGGTGATTTTGATACAATTCCAGAAATTTCATTGAATGGCAACGATGCCGTCTTTCGTTCAGAACCCGGTTTAGTTGCTCAAAAAATTGTTGTTCGCGGTTCTCGTAACCGAATAGAAGGACAGCCTACCTTTCAAAATGCGAATCCTATTACTATCCACGATCAAACGGCAACCTTATCGATTGCTATTCAGAGTGCTTTAAACAAAAATATTGTTCTCAATAATGGGATACTTGGTCTAGGTTCTGACTTAAAGCTTGCCGATGACGTTCAGTTTACCGGCTCTGGTACTATTTTTTGTAATGGAAACCAAATTGTTTTTGGTGGCACATCCTTATTGTGGACAGATACATTGTTGTGGGTAGATGCGGGTGATTTGATATTAAATAGTGATATTAGATTAAGAACAAGATGGTATTTCGATGGAAATGCGACAATTAATGGTGGCGATGGTAATACCATAGACCTCACTAATGGTGGAACACTCTGGATTAGACAGAATACCACGCTTGATCTTAATGGTGTAAAAATTCGCGGCTTAGGCTCTGGATTTATTGTTTTTGAAGATACTACTTCTCAACTTCGTATCGCTGGTTGTGAATTTATAATGGATGGCAATACCACACTGACACGCGGAGGCATTTATGTTAATGGCGCTTCTACCATTGTAGCCAAGAATAATATAATAGAATTTGCTTTAGCTTCATCATTAACAATTGATGGTTGTGCTTTGGCATATGAAACTCTTGAATTTGCCGATCAAGCAAATGTTCGACCTCAACAAGCAAATGACCCTGGCCATTCTCATATAATCAGCTTGAATGGTGGTGCTCTTGTAAAGCCTCGTTATGATATTTTTAATTTTATAACCATTGATATTTCTCCAACATTGACATTATTTCATTACCTCCTTGTATCACCAGATTCACGGCTTAATGCTAATGCAGACGTTGTAATATTTGGTAACACTCATGTTGCCTATTTTACTCGTATTGATCCAGCAATTGAGGGTGAAATTGTTATTATCGATCCTAATAAAACTTTAATGTTTCAGAATATAGTGCTGCGAGACTTTGCTTCAACTGATGTGAGTTTTGGAAATTCAGCATCGAAGTTGATTTTTGATGACCGTGTTACGCTAGAAATTTTTACCAGCGAACTCAATTATACGTGGACCTTTATAGGTGATTGTGTTCTTGATGGCGTTGGACGAACGCTTACGATGGGACCTAATGGTAATATTTTTATTGCTCAAGGTTCACAGCTGACGATTAGAGATATTACCATGAAAGGTCTTGCATCACACAAACTTCGTTGTGACACAAACGCATCAACAATTGTTTTTGATGGAACCGTTCATTTATTCATGGATAACGATTTCACTATGAGTATGGGGAAATTTTCCATTAACGGTGATCTTGATTTATCAGGAACTTTCACATTCCATTACACATCAAATCAGCAAAGTTCATTAAAGCGTAAAAGTAGTATGACTATTCGTCCCGGGACAACATTTAGATATGCACCATCTGTTGCAAATAAAGATCTTTTTGATATGCAGGATCCATCGGCAGAGCTTTTCTTAAATGGAGCAACGCTTGCGACAACATCAACTGGAATACGTTTACGAAGAGGAACCTTAACCGTTGATCGAAAGAGTTATCTAAAAAATACAGGTGGAGTTAGTGACTCGGAAGCAATTGTTTTTGGCGATGGTACAGCAATTAATGATCTTCAGATTCAAATTATTCCGGCAGCAAGCTTACAGCTTCTATCGGGAAAACTGCTCTATAATAACGTGAATTAAGGGGTGGGTGTTAATAGTAGGAGAAAGTCGCGACAAGTGTCGTGAAGTGAGGAAGGAGAAGTTATGAATTTACGCATCAAATTTGCTGGTGCGCTCATTTTATGCATACTGCAAGGGTTTGGGGCTTATGCTGCAACCGCAATTAACTTTGGTGATAAGTCAAGTTCAATAAAGGTTGTTGGTGAATCAACAACAATGAAGATTGTTCCATCAACCTTAGTTATCGACAATGGTTCGATACTTGAGTGTAATGGCGGCACGGTTGAAGGTAGCCTGACATTTATAAACGCGAATTGCCTTGATTTGACTGAAGGGACCTCTCCAGGCGGAATTATTTATCTGAGAGGAAATGATTCATTCTTTGGCGAATCTAGTGAAATTAATGCTGGGGTTATTGCAAGCAATCGCAGTAATAGACTTTCAGGATTTGTGCGTTTAACTGGTCCTATTTGCTTGCAAGATTCCAATACAACGTTGACTATTGCTCTTGTTAATACGCTTAACCAAAATGTTAAGCTTCGAAATGGAACAGTTGTTTTAGAAAATGACTTGGGATTGTCGGATGACTTTAGATTTACCGGTTCTGGTACGGTAGACTTTAATGGGTATCGTGCAACATTTGGAGGATCAACGCTCTCTTGGCCGGATCAAATCTTGTGGGCTAATGCTAATGACTTATCGCTCAACAACAAAATGACTGTGACCGGAATCTGGTATTTTTCAGGTAATTCTCGCATAACCGGTAATGGAAATCTTGTTGATTTGACTAATGGTGGATCTATTTGGATTAAGTCTGGAGCAACACTTTCGCTTGCAGATGCAAAACTCAAAGGTCTTGGTAGTGGTCGTATCGTTTTCGAAGATGATACCGCTCAGTTGCGACTGTCTCAAGTTGAAGTTGAGATGGATGGGAATATCACAATAACGATTGGTGGTATTTATGTTGAAGGACCAACGACTATTATTACTCAAGATAAGACATTAACTCTTTCTAATCTTGCATCGATGACTGTTGATAATCTTGCGCTTGAATATGATACGCTGGATTTTGGAAACGAAAATAGCATTCAACCAATTAAGACTGCTGATCCGGGTCAGGCACATATTGCTTACCTAAACAATGGTATTATTCGCAAAGTTGTTTCTCAGCGCCTCTTGACGACATTAAGTAATACAATTTTGTATTTAACCAAAAATAACAGCAATGCGCTTATTTCTGGAGATAAGAACAATAGTAATACTCTATTGTATTTGGATAAGAACAACAGTAATGCACTCTTATTTTGCTGTAAGAACAGTAGTAATGCGATTGTTTCTGGTGATAAGAACAATAGTAATACGCTGTTGTATTTAACCAAAAATATCAGCAATGCACTCTTGTTCTGCTGCAAGAATAATAGTAATGCAATTATTGCAGGAGACAAGAACAATAGTAATACGCTGTTGTATTTGGATAAGAACAACAGTAATGCACTCTTGTTCTGCTGCAAGAATAACAGTAATGCAATTATTGCAGGAGACAAGAACAATAGTAATACGCTGTTGTATTTGGATAAGAACAACAGTAATGCACTCTTGTTCTGCTGCAAGAATAACAGTAATGCAATTATTGCAGGAGATAAGAATAATAGTAATACGCTGTTGTATTTGGATAAGAACAACAGTAATGCACTCTTGTTCTGCTGCAAGAATAACAGTAATGCAATTATTGCAGGAGACAAGAACAATAGTAATACGTTGTTGTATCTGAATAAGAACAACAGTAATGCACTCT
>Ga0154020_10000393_pt1 | contig 52991 bp, 69 predicted proteins | sample Klosneuvirus_201_FD_109709 | JGI IMG/M metagenome (GOLD analysis project Ga0154020, IMG submission 109709) | Active sludge microbial communities from wastewater, Klosterneuburg, Austria - Klosneuvirus_20160825_MG | ecosystem: Engineered > WWTP > Aerobic digester > Activated sludge | place... | reverse complement strand
TCCTCCACACCTTCCGCTCCGCCATCGATGGCCCGCGTGATACCTTGATCGAGCATCGTGGTCACAAGCGTATTACCTACCTCATCTTCCTGGTTCAGATAATCCACGACTTCTTTTGCGAATGTCTTGTGGTCGACCACTCGATACTGCCCCGTATCTAATTCACCGTTATAGAAATCGGGGTTGATATTTGTCGCATGAGCCAATACGTCGTGGCCTATCTCAATCACAATGCGATTCTGCTTATACTGACAACGTAACGGTATTACTTTTGCCATCACTCCCCCTCCTCGATCTGTGCGGCTTGTATAACATTCCTTTTATCCAACACATGGAGTGACCGGATGGACTCGAACCATCATGCTCCTATTTAGAAGATAGGGGAACATCCTTTATCCCACGGTCACATAAATTTGGTACACCGGACAGGGATTGAACCTGTGACCCTCAGAATGTAAATCTGATGCTCTCCCAACTGAGCTACCGGTGCATTATTTACCATAAATCTGTGTATAAAAATCATTCTCATCATGTTCTGCACATTGACGACCACAAAACCTGGATAAAGCAAGTATCGATGTAGGATTAAATAGACTAGGAGCATCAGTAATAACTTGAATAAGTTGCTGAATATCTTCTTTAGTCATTGCTCTCCTTAGTTTACCAAGTTGCGTAGAACGCTCAATTTAGCCCTATACACGTTACTAGATCATAACCCTTACGGGCCTAAGGCTTTTCAATTTGATGGTGGACCGGAAGGGAATCGAACCCCTATCTCCAGATTGCAGGTCTGGGGTAATCCCATTATACGACCGGCCCACAACATTATTTATAACCCAATCAAATACGTATTGTTTATTACCAGGATCAGGCATTTTACATGCTTCAAGTATATCTTGAGGAGCACCAAGATGTACTAGTTTATTATAAAACTCTTCTTCAGTCATACGAACATTAGGACGTGGATTTTTGTTAGACATGATATCTCCTTAATGGTTTAGAAGACTCGCCACAAAGGAGAACGAAATAGGCAGGAGGAACACCTGGTTTTATTCTTGGTAAATGCCGTAGAAATAGTCAATACTTACACAAAATCCTAAGAATCCAAGATTAATTTCAGCAGAGTCTTTATATGGAGAGAATTCAGTGTGTACCCATAACCAATGGATATCAATCCAATTATATTCTTTAGGATGAATGACGCCTCTCCATTCATGCCATGCGAATAATCTAAGGTTTTTGATTTGTAGGATTGGTTCACTCATGATTCCTTTAGTATGGTAGCGGGAGTAGGACTTGAACCTACATTTCTTAGATAGTCCTTAGGAGCATGGCCATGCTTATCTAAAGCAATCTTCTAAGTGTCCTTCAATATTAGACGATCCCGCGATATGGAGGAGAGGGTGGTGGAGAGAGTGGGATTTGAACCCACGGAGGTTTTATCCCCGTCTGCTTTCAAGGCAGGTCCGTTAAACCGCTCCGGCATCTCTCCGTATAGATTTTAGTTGATTGGAACTGTTCACCGTAGGGATATAACCGGCATCCTAAAGTGCTCCTAGACTGCATACAAAGTTACGAGTATAGCCATAGCCTTATTAGGCACTCGATCCAGGACTATTAATGTGTTTTCACCTGGCCTCAGTATCGTTCCCTCCTAGGAGAGAAGCATTTCTGCAATCAACATATGGCAGGACCACCAAGATTTGAACTCGGACCGTTAACACTATGGTCCTATTATAGTTACTTATTAGCTAGATAATTCGCATATTCTTCACTAACACGTTCAGTCTTATCATATTCACGATACCGGATAGACACTCCAGTCTCACCAACTCCTGGCTGGAACAATACTAGACGAGACCATTTATTACGTTTACCAGGCACTACGTAATTATCTTCCCATTTCGCATCCTTGATCCATGCAGGGAAGTTAAAGTTTCCATGCTTGTGGAATGCCAACTCAGTAGCACGTGTAGCGAACTGCAACTGAGGAATCACTTTATAAGTATATTCCTTAGCTTTCTTAGTCAAGACATTAAGAGTTACTGATGAGTTCTCATACGTCTTAAACTTAGACTCATTCTTAGGCACATCGATTTCTACTTCAACTGCCTTGACCTTTACAGATGTACCCTTCTCGGTAGAAGTCTCAGGATAATCTACTTGAACAGATTCAAGTCCTGATGGATACTTTACACCTTCAGCCAACATACGCTTGATCTCAGCACGGAAATGCTTTGACTTCTCTCGCAACTGTTCAATCAATACCTTAGTCAAGAAGTAATGCTGACCGTACAATGAAACCCATCGATTAGGAGATACGAAATGCTTGAACTGAACTTGATTACCTGACCAGAGATTCTTGTTAGACAAGAAATCATTCTCCTTCTCATTAGGCATAAAGTCAATCTTCTGCCATCCTTCGTACCAATCACCTTCCATATTGGTCAGATTGAAGTTCCTAAATGCACCAACAGTATCAGTTCCTACTACATTCATATCCATCATCTTCAAACCGAAAGTAAAGACTTCCTTATTTGAAGTGAGACCAAGAATCTTACCATGACGATTCTTATCGCTAATGACTCGTTCACCTTCCTTCATTGACTTGGCTCGCATAGACTTATATGTAGGAATGTTAATTACTGCCTTACGATCTACCAAGGCAGACAAGAAACATGCCAGATCCAAATCAGTTCCTACGAAGACTCCATCCTCAGTATATGCAGGACCAGGTTTACGAGTATAAAGATCATACCCCCAATAATCAGTAACTTTATCAATTACATCCTGAAGATTTGGAGATTCCTTATCCATGATAACTTTCATCATGGGATTGTCCAGAATAGAAGTAAGTGTGCTAGCAACTGATTTCATCGAGTCTCTCCTTTAGTATGAATAAATTATGCGAGGGATTTCACGCAGTGCACTTTCAATAAGTGCTACGTTCCAGGATACACTAGTAATACCTGTCTATCCTCGCTATATGGAGTCGTCTCCATCTCTTCTATGGATTGCTAGAGCCTAGGCCTTCTAGAGGATAGGATTTACTTTAGTGACCTATTCTCGAGACGACAAATGGCTGAGGGGGCAGGGATCGAACCTGCGACCATTCCGTTAACAGCGGAACGCTACTACCAACTGAGCTACCCCTCATCATAATTCCTAGATGGTTGTAGGCGTGAAATGACGCCTCGTTATTTGTTATAGCATGGCTGGTGTCCTATCCGCTAGACGATATCCTACTTTCCCTAGGAACTAAGGTACTATTCAGATAATGGGAGTCGAACCCACGTTTCCAGCCTTATCCCTATAACCTCTCCATCAGGATACAGATTAATCTTCAGTTTCCTGATTATTCATCCCGTATCCTTCATTATATGCAATCCATCTGATAATCTGCTCAGACCATCCATTGATTCGAGTCCATCCATGGGATGTATCCAACCCTGGCTTGTACGGAGCTACGTTCATCAGATACAAATTCTCCGCTAGTTTAGGTGCATTAGACAGAGTTTTTGATTTATCATGATCACAATCTTGTTCATCAGTGATAATGATTACTCGATCGAACTCAACCCCTTTCTTCTTAATAAAGGTTAATGCTTGGTGAACGAAGATACCTCCTCCACCTAATCTACGCATTGAATCTTTAATAGCATCTCTCAATGCAAAGGTATTGCGTGGAGGAATCTTTGCAGTAGCATGTTGACTGCGTGAATCATTTCCTCCTGTGGCATAGATAGTTACATCCTCACATACTTCACGGACGAACATAGCCAAACCACATGCTGCATCTACCCTATCCATCTGAGTTTTCTCAGATAATGGAGCATTCATTGAACCAGATACGTCAATTACAAATAGGGTATGACCCTTGAGTTTTGGGAATTGTAGCAATGCATTGTGAATTGCAGTTCCCAAGTGTTGCTCAAGATCCGGAGCATACATAGCTGCAGTAATGAATCTGAATGGCAGAACTACAGACTTAGGATTCCAATTAATCAATCGTTTGACAATTAACTGTCTATCTACTCCTGCCTTCTGCATGTTACGCAGATTCATCAATACTGCCATATCCCCGAGCTTCTCTTCTTTCAAGAGTCGTTCCCAAGTCTCCTTCTTATCTTTACCTGCTGACAGAGCTACTTCCCAAGTATCAGCAGATTCCAATCGGTTCTCTGCAACATTTTCCCACAGTTTATAGTTACGAACTGTGGCTCCACGCTTATATTGCTTCTTATTGATCTTTGGAGAAGTCTTCTTTCTCTTACCAACTACATCCTTCACTGCTGGCTTAGGATGCACTATGAACATCACATCTCGCAATTTCACTTCAGAATCACGATTCCATTTAGATAACTGATATTCATTAAACTTGGTATATGCTCGTGCTAATCCATCCTTCAATTGATTGGATACAGGCTTGTTATTACCCTTACTATCTTTACCATTCTGCTTCCAATACAAAGCTAGCAATTCACCCATCTCATCTGCACGCTGAACTACCTTATAGACAGTATCAGCCAACTTACGATATCGCAAATGAGCTAACTGAACTAGCAAGAACAATGGAACATGTCGGAGCTTCATGTCATTGCGAGCTTGGACAGCTAGGGTTGCAATCTCATCAGGCTCTACTTGCAAACAGAGATCTTTGATTCGAGTTGCAATAAAGTTACCTGATTCATAAAAAGTATTCTCAAACAACATACATGTAGAAACTGCACGTTGCAGCTCTTGGAATGCAGATTGATGAGTTGCAGCTCGTCCACCACCATGTGTTAATTTTACTTCTTCCTTCGCCTTGACATTAGTTCTCACAATACACACTCCTTAATATGAATAATTAGGGAACAATCATTTACTGCTTGCAGGTTCCTGCCTGCATATAGATCCGAAGATCTATGAATTGTGGAAGTAACAGTAAATTACACCACTAATTTAGAAACAGATCGGGGAACAAGCTCAAAGAGCGTTTGTTTCAATTGTAATGAAGTAACTCTTCGATACACCACCGATCATTATTTAGGGTCAGAGAACAATCGCTTACAGCTAGTTTTATGCTCCCAGGTTACACCATACGATCTTTCGATCGCAACAGGATTTGAACCTGTACCTTTCTTTGATAAAAGAAGTAACTGTAATGCTACACTACTGACCATACTTATATGACTAGGGAACAAGCGTAAACAGAAATTTACGTGCTCTACCACTGAGCTACTACAATGTTTCCATTGTAGGTTGGATTCGAACCAACGACCACGTCATTAACAATGAAGTAACTGTTCACTACACCACTAGTCAATTTATATAGGCAAGGGAACAAACTCAAAGAGTGTTTTCATCCAATAGAAGTAACTCTTCGATACACCACTTGCCACATTTTTATTTCCTTACCAACGCTCACAAGAAGTGAACGGTTTCGGAGATCTAAACCCCTGGTTTTATTTTGGCAGAGGTACCTGGACTTGAACCAAGACCTAAAGAGTCAAAGTCTTTTGTGCTAGCCAATTACACCATACCTCTATGGTAGGGACACCTGGATTTGAACCAAGACTAAAAGATTCAGAATCTTCTGTGCTACCAAATTACACCATATCCCTAATCTCTTTCTTGGTACTCCCATGGAGAATCGAACTCCAATCCCCTGAGTGAAAATCAGGAATTCTAACCATTAAACTATGGGAGCATAAACGGTCACCTCTGATTCCTCTCTGGACAGCTGCGTCTAGAACACAGGGAGCATGACTTACTTCAAGCGGCATGCTCTCGGTGGCACCATTTGGTGATCCTATCGAGAATCGAACTCGAATCTCCACATTGAGAGTGTGGTGTACTAACCGTTTATACAATAGGATCAATTACCTCAAGATATTTGGAATAACTGGAGTATTCCTTACTAGGTTCTTGCCAGCCATCAAATCACGTAGAGCCTGACGTTGAAACTTAGTGATTCCAAAATCCACTTTCTCGATCTTGTCTCCAGAATACAAATAGTACATAGGGAACGTATACCCCTTATTGAAAGTACTGAATACTACAGTAATAGTACCCTTACAATTATATTCCGGATTACCATACATTTCATCAGCATACTTTACTGTAACCATACCTAAGGGATACTGTGAGAATTCAGGTGGTACTCCTTCTTGAGCAGTAACCTTACGAGCTTCTTCATACAACTGCTTAATAGCATGTGCATCAGTACATCGTCCAGGAGGGTTATATAAATCATAAAATGCACAACCCTGAACTGTAGAAGCAAGTATTGCTCCAGCTATAAGGATTGACCTTTTCATGATTACCATACTCCTTCCATCGCAGCTTCTTCCCATAATCTATCTATTTTAACATTGTCTACAGGAAGTACTTTTCCTTCTTGAATAACTTCTCCGTTACGAATGCCAACACATCCTTCAAATGTAAGGGACATTATTTCCATCCCTTCCATCTGATTCAGTTTGTACTTACTTGATTTTGACAATGCCATTTCTTCTCTCCTTGTTGGTAATTCTGTTTACCCAATGCACAAGAGTGAACGAAAGAAGAGATGAAAACCACTGGTTATTATAGTTTGTAATCTAATTCTCTAAGTAATTGTCTCTTCTCACTTATAGTAGGACCTAAAACTTGTCTCCAGTTCGCACAACATCCTACGTGAGAACAACGCTTAGGGGTGTTGGCAAACATAGATTTAACCTTACCTACAGCCTGCTTGGATCCTACACCAGCACATGCACACTGTTGGTCGTCATAATGTTGATTCCGGTCTTCTTGCATACGACGATTAGCCTTGCTGTTCGTTTTGTGTATTCTGTACGCTTTGTTTCGCATGTTTAAACCTATGATCAAATACAGTTTGCTCTACTTTGACTCGTAGTATTTCATATCCATTTTGAAGTAACTCTTTAGTAAGATCTAATGAGTTTTGAATTACAAAAAATTCATGATTTAAAATTTGGTTATATGGTTCATAATTCAAAGTAGCGTATGCATATTTTCCAGGACCTAGAATAGGGTCATCAGTAATACAAGAGAATGTCCACATAGGTGAACTAGGAAAGTTCTCTACTATCTTTTTGAGATCTTCTTTATTAAATGGGGTAGCAATTGTTATATGACATTCATAGGACATTATTTTAAATCCTCTCTAATCTTCATTAGGAGCCTACCAAGATGATTTCTTCCTTCACCTTTACATACACCCCAGAAAACATCACCCCAATAATTACCTTCTACTAATGGTTGATTACCTGTTTCTAATGATTTTTCTTTAAGGTCAGGATCCTGAAATTTAATCCGTAACAATTGTTCCATTAAATGAATATTATTAGTAAACCATGATTCTGGTAATGGTTGTTTGCTACCTAATCTCTTTGCTTTTGCAGCAGAGAGCCACGGATCAGTAAATAGATACCAATAAGATTGTGGAAACTTCATAGCTTGATATGCATGTTCCACTGAAGGAAACGTATGTTCTTTATATAGGATTTTACCTGGTAGAAATTAGATAGAAATCTGTATTTTCCTTGAAATTCATCAATCATAATTCCTCAGGAGTTCCATGAGTAATAAATGCAAAACGTTCATGATTACTAATAGGTTTATCATTATCGAATGGACATGGCCTGCCCTGACATTGCATCATAGCTTCAAAGTTACATACAGCTAAACAGTCATCACATATCCATCGGCACATATCAGCTGGCATTGGATCTCCAAGACTATCCTTATCACCAGGTAATGGTGCTAGTTTCATTGAAGTATTCCATTATCTACTAGAAGTTTACGTTTTAGAAATGATCCTCCTACTAACTTAGTTACTTCTTTATCTGGATCAGTTACTTGAACTAACTTTCGTACAGTTTCTACGAATGCAATCTCTTTGATTTGATCAGGATTCATTTCTCCTAGACCTTTGAATCGTTGAAAACTCTTGATCTTAGGTGGTAAGTCCTTCTCACTATATACCGGAATAAATTTCTTATCATAATATCCGTACAGCGGCATCTGAGCATAGAAAAGATGACCAGCAGATATCAACCCAGGCATAGCATAATTGAATAATCCTATTAGGAGTGCCAGGATATTCAATCCGTCTTGGTCAGCATCTGTCATGATAATAACTTTACCATAACGAATACGAGTGATATCAAACTTACTGTAAGCTCCAGCCCCAATTCCGTTAATGATTGATCGTACTTCATCATTATCCATAATGGAAACAATGTCTCGATCAATAACATTTAAAATCTTTCCCTTCAATGGAAGAATAGCATGAATACTAGAATTTCTAGTACTCTTCAATGGACCTTTTGCTGAAGCTCCTTCCACAATATATAACTCAGTATCATCACGCTTGGGACTTGAACAATCAAGAAGTTTAGGTACAGAGCTATTTCTAGATACATTCTCGCCGTCAAGTTCTCCAAGCTTGATAACAGAATTAATATAAGCGGTTGAACTAAGACGGTCGAGACTAGCACGATAATCTTCAAACTTCCTAAGGAGAATATTCCGTTGGTTTTCATGTCCTGCCAGATAGTTACGTATGGCATCAACAAATTCCTTATATGTTTCTGACCTAACTGGATTACTAGAAGATAATTGTTCTTTCGTTTGTGAACTATACTTCGGTTCATCTACAATAACTGAGATGAATGCAGAACATCCAATTAGCACATCAGCAGGACGTATATTCCTATCCTTAATGAAGGGGGACCATGCTTCTTGAATAATCTTCTTCAAAGACTGAATATGGGTACCACGATCTACAGGTAGAAGATTTACTGCCCCATTGTTAATATCTTCATTTGTAGATTCTAGCTTATAACCTAGAACCATTAACTCATGAGTTTTAGATTTATGTGCAGTAAGAACTGAACACCCGATTAATTCCTCATTGGTATATGGCTTGACTTCAGTACTTTGAAAATAGATGTTACAGTCTAATGCAGTTTTGGCTAATCGTAATCTCTTTTCAATAATAGGAACTAAGGGTTCTAGATTAGTAGATTCGAAGATCTCAGGATCAGCCTCAAAATCAATTTTTGTATATGATTTCTCTGATGATTTCTGAATAGATTTCTTCTGTAATACTCCTTTAGAGAAAGTAGCAGATAATATTTTCTTATCTCTACATACTATCAAATCCATGCTTGTTGACAAAGCATTAACTGCTACAAGACCAACTCCATTTAACCCGATACTAATTTTATATGCATGTTTGTCAAATTTGGCACCAGAAAATAATTTAATACATGTAACAATTGCTGCAACTTCTCCATTTAAATCATTTAATGGAATGCCCCGTCCATCATCAATAATAGAGAAATGGTTTTTAGAAATCTGAAGATTGATGTTGTTTGCATGTCCAGCATTAGCTTCATCAAGAGCATTGTCAATTAGTTCGTAACATAGGTGTAGAGGATTTTCAGTTAGACCTATGTACATTCCCGAACGTTGACGAATATGCTCTATTTCTGATAGTACCGTAATCTTCTCGGTCATTTAATTCTCCAAATTCTCACTCTATTATTTTCTAGTTTCCTAGAAACGATTTTATATCCCAATGCTTTGGCTGATTGTCTAATAATCATCCTTGTAGTTTCCAATTTCTTTTTATATTTCAAAGGTATAAGAAAAGAATCCCCCTTAGACATTTTTTGTACAACATTTTTCCATTTTCCATTGTAATTTGTTTTTCTTTGGAATGGAATATTCTTTTCGAATCGAATTGACATGCTGTTCTCCTTTAATAGTTTGTAATGAGCGCTCTGACAAAGGAGAACGTGCAAGCCCTCGAATTTACCTGGTTATTTTTCGGTACGTGCGTTAATCTCAGATAACGTTGAAGTATACCTTATCTGTCCATTCAAATATACTTGTTGCATTACTCGGTTGTTATGATTATATGTAGCATTCACTACAGCATCTTCCCACGAACTATATGAAGTAGTAAAGTACCCCTTTTCCTTAGTATAGTGTAATTCAAGCAATCCTTTTTTAGATGCTTTAGTAGGATCGGTAGAAGGATTCTTATTTACTCCTATCCATTTACCATCACGAACTACTGCAGAACATTTCATAGCAAACTTCAACGTATCACGATTCATATGTTGAAGTAGTGCACCGCCCATACCAAAGTTAATATTGTCTGCAGAATATCCAACAATTTCTAGTGCTTCTAGGATCTGGTTAATAGACTTCTGATTAATACCATCTCCTTGAATAACTCGGATACATGGGTTCAATACTTTATACCCCTTACTATTTTTCTTAGATCCAAATCCTTTATCCAACATTCTTACTGTATATAATACAACACCAGTAGGATCTCCAGAATCTGGTCGAACTACTAATACACTGTTAGATTTCTCAATAGTTTTACGTAGAGATACCCATTTCTTTAAAGCAGATGTAAGATCGTAAGAATCAGATACCACAGCAACATGTTTATACTTACCGCCAAACGTCTCAACCATATGGTTGAAGAAATCTCCTTCATTATTAGACCCCCAAGATGTAACAGTCGAGTGCTCAGCTGCTGGAATAGAGTATGCTGGCATTTCTGCATCATAATATCTACGAGCTCCTACCAATGCGATTGTAGTGTCACTTCCTTGAAAATTCACCATATGAGCCATACCACCGATCATGGCCGACTCAGATGAGGATACTCCCCTAGATCCAAAATCATGTAACTTAAAGTTTACATCTGCTGGATAGTCAGAAGTCTTCTCCATATATTTCTTAATATCTTGCTTAATATGATAGCTAACTGTAGCTACTGTAGTTGGATACCATACTCGTAACAAGATAGTTTCTAGATAAGATACTAGCCAGAAACACTTTGGATCGACACAAAAGATAGTAACTAGTACATTTCCAGTAGGAACTACAGTACCTTCTGGAACTGCTTTAATACTAACAGGGAGATATCCTTTATAAGTTTTCAGGATATACTGCCACCCTTCTTTATTGAACGGTACCCCATGTTTTGAGAAGACTAATTCTGCCTCAAGAATATCAATATCTGTAATAGGTTTCGACAAATATCTCTTTAGAATATACTGTAATCCGAAGAATACAGTTTTATCGTATTCTCCTCCTCGAGATTCAATATACGAATACATCCCTGTCATATCTTTTGGATATTGCAGGTAATGACTAGTTTTATAGGAATCAGTATCCAAAATAAGATTCATCGATTAATCCTTCCCTGTTACCATCAAAATAACTAATAATATCTAGATGGTCTTGATAAATTAGATTCCTCATTTGTGAGAGATCTTTATATGAAATAAATCTACTTTCAGATACTTCTCCGTCTTTACTTTCCTCAAAATATACATTTTCTATAAATGTTTTGAAATAGAATGCAGTAGTAAATGTTCTACCTCTATCTCCACGATCTGGGTGATCAAAAGTTCTACAAGTTTGTAACAAAAGATTATCCTTACTTAGTCCAGTTTCTTCTTGGAGCTCCCTAATACATGACTGCAATAGAGTCTCCTTAACATCCACAAAGCCTCCAGGAAGTGCCCATAATCCTTTGCCTGGCGCCTGTGCGCGCTTGACCATTAGAAACCCTTGAGGACTCTCTACCACGGCATCTACACACGATAAAGTATATGGCCAAGGAGCTTTATCCCAAGATTCTTTATACTTCTTAATTACTTGAGCTTCTTCAACTAAGTATAACGTCTCATTAGTAGTACTTTCTATAACTTCAAATGAGCCACTTGTAACTAGTTCTTTTACTGATCTTACTTCTGGTCCGAACCAAGCCTTACGAATATCTGTAGCATTAATTCCTTGATGATTTTCACAATTTAGAATATGAAATTGAGGAAATGCTTTTAGATACCATGACGAACTATCTTTATCATGACCCACAATAACTGTTTTACTGTTATCTAATTTTTGATCAGCATTGAATAGATAAATCTTAGTAATTACTTGATTCATCCATTTTCGATCATTATAAATATAATCAATCAAGGGAGCAGTATGAACTACATATTTCATAGTAGACCCCTCAAATGAATCTTTGATCATTTGAGCACGTTCATCATACGTCCAGGGATTCTTATATGTACGAGGTTTATTAGACGATCCAATCAAAACTAATACTTTTCTAGCTTTTAAAGCAGCCTGCAAGATTATTTCATAATGACCTTTGTGAAAAGGTTGGAATCGTCCAATTACTACTGCAGTATCATATAGTCTACTCATTATTCTCCTAGTTTAAATCTCAATTAATTGCGCGTTATTTAACGGTACATATACTTCATTAAGATGAGATGAATTATATACTGGTACTCCATGTACATAATCCTTACCATATCCTTCATGAATATGACCACACAATACAGCTTTAGGATATACTCGTAGTATAGTCTCCCGTAAAGCCAAACTTCCTACATTCATTCCATCTACCAAATCACAGGTTCCGTGTGGAGGTCCATGAGAAGCTATAATGTGAGTTCCTTCTGGAATCTTACTATACAGTTCCTGTAACTGCCATTCATTCTTCATGAAATACCAATTACCGAATGGGAGTGACCAAGGAGTTCCCCATATTGAAACCCCCTCTATTACAATTAATTCATCGATTAATACATGAACTGAAGAAAGAATATCTTTAATTTCATTTCTGAACAGTCCTACTATACCATCATGATTACCTGGTACAAAAATCTTATATTTATGAGGCAGTTCTTTCATCCAGGCTTCAAATTTATGAAGATCCTGTAAATATCCTCTACCTGGAATGATATCTCCAGTATGGATTAAGATATCCGCATCAGGAATTTCACATTTACTACCATGAGTATCAGAAATATGAGCGATTAACATGATTTTCTAATTACTTACAAAATTGGTGCAGATACCGAGATTTGAACTCGGACTCTCTAACGAGAAAGGGATTTTAAGTCCCTCGTGTCTTCCAGTTCCACCATATCTGCAATATATTACATTCTAATTTGACAGTTATTCGTAGTTGAAGGAACACACTTCAAATAATTTTGATACTTATCGTTCTCAAAGAGAGAAGCGATTCCAAGCACCAAGAATATCATTGCGAAGCTAACGATAAGAATAGCTAGAAATTTCATTTTACTCTCCTTTTTGTTAAACCAGTTTCCCCAACAAAAGTGAACGTGGATAAATGATGGAACCACTGGTTATTTTGGTAGCGGGGGTGAGACTCGAACTCACGTTTACAAGCTTATGAGACTTGGCTGGTACCACCTCCAGTCACCCCGCTATTCACAGAATAATTCCTTAGACTTTTCTAGTCCTACCGATAAGCCACCATAACTTGCTTTAGTTATCTTATTCTTGTACTTGAATTCATCATTTCTAGCATGTTTAATAAGATGATTTAGAGCATGGCATTTTATATCAGGCTTAAAGAAGTCCTGTGCACTGGATGATATGAATACTCCAATTATGAAGCCAATGCACAGGTATAAATACTTCATATATCAAGTTCTTTAAGTGTTGAATAAACTGCATTCTTCTCTTGAAAATATGCATCATTCCATTCTGCAATAGATATAGGATTAATTCTATCTTCATTCAATTTATTTTGAAGTTTATTAATTGCAGCTTTCCTCAGTTCAGGCTCTTCACTATATGCTGCAGTAATAGCCCCTATTGTACACCAACATTTAGCATTTAGATTAGTAGGGTTACAAGGAATTCCATCATTATCTCTGGCCGTAACTAATTGAGTCCACCCTTGTTGGATTAATTCATATGCTTTTACTAGTGGCATTTATACCTCCTTACTAAGTACTTCTAACAACCATTCATCCCAAAACTTTCTATCAGTATGTTTTGGTAATGTGGACTTCTTACTCAATTCTTCCAGTTCTTCCATCAAATCATCTAACTTAGGTCCTACTTCATTCATAAAGTTTAGAGTACCAGACTTCACTAATTTAATAAAATAGGTTTCTGGTAAGGGGTACGTATACCCTCCATCTAGAAGAATATGTTTTACTTGATATGCTGCACGGAATGCGTGGCTTACTGCTTTCCAATCTACCCCTTCATTCAGTTCAGCTAATTTAGCTCTATCTCCATATCGATTAATAAAATTCTCAAGCATAGGCAGATAATGATGAACATATGCCTGAGAACTCAAACCTTTACCACATACAGTATATAGATATGGAAACTTATTATCTGCATAACTTGGATTATTCAGATACTCTTTCTTTAGGAATTCTCCTTCAGGTAATTGATTCCATACTTCAGCAACTCGTAGATGTGCAGGTAAATCTTTTAGGAATTCGTACACTCGTTTCGCATCAGAAAGTCTAGATCCTTTTACTCCATACTTAGCAGCTTGTCTACGAGCATATCCAACGAATGCCTTTAACTTACTGGTATAGAATCGTTCACGTTCTTGAACTAAACTTTCCCATACAGGAGATGATTCTAACCAGAACTTAGACGGAGCATGTAACATATCTAATGCTACAGTTTCACCTTCACAAGCTAGATGAATGAAATAATTCAGAGAATACATTTCAGTATCAACATCTTCAGATGTATTCTTCTTATCATTATCTTTCTTAGTACTATTGTTAATAGACTTCGGTACTCGTTGAAGTAAGAGATCATCTTTAGTTGGCATAAAGACACCTTTATAATCCTTATCTGACGATTCAGAATTAGTACCGTAAAGGTGTGAACCAAATACCATATTTACTAAAGTTTTCATTAGAAGTCTCCATCTGCTACTTGGAATACAGTTAATCCTAACCGTCTCCACATAGCTACAACTTTATTACGATCATCAAATACTATTTCTACCTTATAGAATGGGTTGATCTGATTGTGATATAATTCTTCTTTAACTATCTCATCTGGACGATTATCCTTCTCCTTACGCATAATTAACTTATTACGATAAGGAATAATATTATGAGTACCTAACCAATACTCAGTTACATCTCGGTATTTCTCATCACGTCCAGATAATAAGATACATCCTAATTCATAATGACTTACATAGGCATTGATTACTTTTACTACTGGCCAATTTACTGCATCTTCCATTGAGGAATCATGATCATGCGGACTTCTATCTCCACGCAGAGCAATAGTTCCATCAATGTCTACTAAAACTACTTTCATCATTTTATTCTACTTTCATCTTTATTCGTTCACGTTGTTCACGGATAGTTCGATTAGATTTACACCATGAACATGATCCATGATTCCTACATGAAGAATCAAAAGATTTAGACTTTCTATATGGTTTTCTATGTTCTTTACCAAATTTAATTGCTTTTGATAGACTCATGGTAATTCTACTTTTGTTGATACTGTTGTAGTAACCGTAGCTGGAATTACTTTCATCGGTAGAAATCCACACTTTCCAGTCTTAACTAGATTTTTAATCTCTTCTTCCCAATCTTCTACAAACATAAACCATCTATAACTTACCTTAGGACTATAACTACCATTTGAAGGACCATCTTCAAAAGATTCATAGTAGGATGAATTATGAATAATTACAAAATGACTTCCTTTAGGAATATCTTCAACTTTAGTTGCATACCCATTGTTTTTATTCTTATTGAAAATACTCATTTCTTCATTCTCCGTATAATCTTTGATGCTAATGCATGGAAGAACAAACTATATCCACGTTTCTTGCCAAGTTCTAAATGATACACTATCCAGATATCTTTAGGCATTGTACTTTCTCGGCTTAGTTAAATTAGAAACCAAGCATATCACAATAATGAACATGAAGAACGATAGAACTCCGATATCCATCCATACACTTGGACGATCGATCCATTCGAATATTTCGATTATAGTTTGATTAATCATTCCACACCGTAAGTTTTACACCGTCATTGCTATGATATTCATAACCACCAAGATCTTGATCTTCACCTTGTCCACACAGAATAGCTTTACCCTTATAGAAACGAACTCCATGATTTCCAATCATCAAACAGATAAGTGATGGCCAATTACCAGCACGTAATTCCAAATCACTGGCATCTACCGTATATTCCTTCTCAGAATGCATCCGAACATTCTTCCTAGAAATATCAATGAATTCTACTCCAGAATCAGTATGCGGAGCAAGTGCTGCCTTCTTCGGTTCAGGAATCTTGTAAGTATGTTCCTTAGAAACTTTCACCAAATGCTTATTCTCTACTGCATGCTTCTGAGCCCATTGTGATACCGTAGCAAAAACCATTGAAGCGTAGAACTTATTACAGGTTGAACAGGTTGCTTGCATTTTAATCTCCTTTTTGTTAGAGTTCTTTTCCTAACAAAAAGGAACGTTTACAAGGTCAAAAACCCCTTGTTAAATTTCAAACTTTTTTGCTTCCTCATAAGAAATTTCAAATCCGCTGGCATGTTTATGTCCACCGCCACCGAATTGCTTAGCAATATCTGAAACATCTACCCCTGTTTCTGAAGATCGTAGACTAAATACTCTGCCAGTAGAAGTATCCCAATAACATGCAGCAAATGGTTCATTCTCTCCAAGAATATGACCTGCATCACTAGAATAAATATAAGGTAAATTCGCCACTGGTACATTGTGTCCTGCAATATTCATTCTACGTGTTACAACAGTAAGCAATTCTCTAATATCTTTAAAATGCTTCCGTTCAATAGCTGCCCCTTCATTAGACAAATTATCCAGATGGTCTTTATGAAGACTCATAAACTTATCCCAAATATTAAAATCATATTCATATGAAAAGATAGCAGCTTGAATTTCTCGAGTCTTTTGTAAATCAAATTTCCATAAATCTCGGTCTTCAATATGATACAATACTTGAGGAGCTATCTTCCCTGGAAAATAATGATCCCAAGTAATTCTTGCTCCTGATCTATACATATCAAATACAGAAGTTACTCCTGGAAGATCTTTTAAATCATCCCAAGCTGATTTATGGTGATCTAGAATTAAGATAGATTTAGCTTTATCTCTCATCTGTTCTAGTACTGGACGTTTGTATGAAAAGTCAACAAGAATTACTTCACGTCCCGTAACATCTGGAGGAGAAGTTTGATAGAATCCTGGATAAAACTCTACATTATCTTCTCCTAATGCCTTACGAACTACCCATGCAGCAGTGAACCCGTCAGCACAATTAGCATGATAAATACATAATGATTTCATTATTAAATCCTTATTGATATTATAATAGGCTTAGAAATATTCCCTAATAAAGAGATACTCCTAAGCCCATTATAAATGAATTAGTTATGCAATCTGATTCTGTTCCCAATACAAAACCACAGTCCCAGGAACTAACTTCCTATTCACTGAAGTAGATTGTATGAACACATTGAATCCACCATGATCACCAGGAACTACTTTAGCAGAACCGTGATATGGTAATCCTAGCAATTGACGAGCATGAGCTCCTGCATATACCGCACCTGAGACTTTATTCTGGATAACAATCATCTTGTAGTCCTGAACTGCTTTCTCAGTTTTAGTCAATTGATAGAATGCTGCACCCTTCATCATTGGACGCTTAAGATGATACTCACAAAATCCACGAATATCTAATGGAGCCTTCCCATTTACATCCCAGAACTTTACCTTATCCTTAATGTTCTCTAACTTACCCCGTACTTCCTTAGCAGAGACTTCAGATAAATCAGTTTGGTAAAAGGACTTAGTAGCAAATACTCCACGAGAGACATTGCTCATAAATGATGCAGTAGCTACATTATTTGTAAATGTAGCCTGAGCCAATCCTTCATTCGAAACTTCCCATTCCAAAATATTACCCATTGGAATACTAAGAGCTTTAGATAATGTGGCTCCATATCCCTTAGGAACTCGGAATACAAAAGTCCATCTATCGGAGTTTTGCAATTCCTTAATAAGCTTACTAAGAGTAAGAGCATTAGTATTTCGTGATGAATTCTCCCCGCCATCAGTAATTATTTGAATTAAAGCTACTGCTTTATTATTCTTCTTCATAGAAGGACGAATAGATTCAATCAACATTAACACACTATCATATAACGGAGTCATACCTTCAGCAGTATACTGTCGTTCTGTAAGATGTTCAAGTTCATCAATAGGAACTAATTCACTTTCAATTTCATTAGTTCCTCGTCCTACTCCACATTTAACTGTAGTAACTACACACTTCTGCTTCTCTTTCTTTGCAGATTTCTTAATAGAGTCTAGACACTCATTATAATCTCTAGCTGCATTAGCACGGAGACTTGACATTGAACCTGAATGATCTCTGCTAAAACCTACGAATACCTTCATAATCTCTCCTATTATTAATAATAAATGGTGGTACGGGGTGGAGATGATCCACCGAGGTCCCATGGACAATAACTTTACAGGTTACCCTCGCCCCCTACGAGTCTACCGTACCGTTATGCAGGATGTGTAGGTCAGATTGATTACTGACACCTGCTTTTGCCGTTTGACTGGCTACTACGCCACAGCACCTATAGAAGTTCGCGACCCTCTATAGACACTGGCAGGACAAGCTCCCAAAGCATCCAAATGTTCGTGTTCATTCACGATGCTACACACCCATAATGGAGCCCCTGGCCTGGATTTGAACCGGCGATCTCTCGCTTACAAGGCGAGTGCTTTAGCGACTAAGCTACAAGGGCATTATTTAAATAACTTATCAAAAATATTTTGAGGGGCATTCTTATCACCAGAAATAAAGTAATAAGGAATCCGTTGCATGTCTAATAGAGTTTTAATTAATTCATCTATTCCAACTGCTTCTTCTAACGTTTGAGTCCTACCATACTTTTCATATGGTTTATTACGTTGTAAGTAAAATAACGCATTCTCGTATTCATTATACAAATCTAATACTAACTGATGCAAGGAATCAGGATATTCAGCCGCATAAATAATAGAAAGAAGTAACGAGCTATCAGTAATTACATAATCTACATTACCTTTAAGTCTACGTAATCTCCTATTCTGTTGCGCTAGAATATATAATTGATCATCAGTCTTCCTCCCTTCATATACTATTTCTTTAGTATACTCAACTACTAGTTCACATTTGATTCCTTCTAGCTTCATCAAATTGAATAGTCCGGCAGCTGTGGTAGATTTACCTGATCCTGGTCCACCTATTAGGTTAATTACTTTCATAATACTTTCTTAGTTATGGGGTGACCAACGAGAATTGAACTCGTGACTCCTGTTCCACAGACAAGCGTGTTACCTCTACACCATGGCCACCATTAATCTACTGGTTTCAATGCTTGAATTGCAACCTTAGAAACACATTTACTAGTATGTGGTCCTGGTGCTCTTACTCCACCATCAGGAGTTTTTACAGCAGGTCTAGTACAGGTACAATAATGAGCTAATTCCACTAATGCCTTAGACATTTGAAGATTCTCTAATTCTAACCTTTGTAACTTATCCATATTACCTTGGAGTAGCCGACTGGATTCGAACCAGCATGATTAGGATTTGCAGTCCTACGCCTAACCAAATTCAGCCACGGCTACATAATGGTGGAGAGTGTAGGATTCGAACCTACGCGACTTTTACATCTCCTCATTAGCAGTGAGGTGCCTTAAGCCAAGCTCAGCCAACTCTCCTTATTTTCTCCTAAATGGTTCTAATGGAGGAAGTGGGTCTGATTCTTCCTCATTTTCAATCTCTTCTACTTCTTCAGAATCTTCAACTACATCTTCTTCAATGTTTAATGGTTCTTTTCCTACGTTTCTAAAAATCTCTTCTACCCTTTGTCTTGATTTTTTAAGAATCAATTCTTGGCTAACATCGATAGGTTCTTCTTTTGGACACTCTATTTTAGAGTAATATTTTATTAAGTAATCCTTACTAACTTCCTTATCGAGAACTGAAGAATAAAATTCTTTACTTATATTGCTATAGTAATCATGCCTCCAATTATTCTTTCCTTCCTCTGCAAGTTTATATATAGTAAGTTCTTCTTTCTTTTGCCATGGTTCTCTATTCTTCTCCCTCTCTTCACGTCCTAAGGAAAAATATACACAATCTCCTACATGAAATTGTGTTTCTGGATCAGAACATCCTGACAATAACAATAAAGGTATTACTAAATATTTATACATAATAATGGTGTCCCTACCCTGAGTTGAACAGGGATCTCACGATTCGTAGTCGTGGGTTTTATCCAGTTAGACTATAGGGACAATCTCCTAAATTGGTGCGCATGAGAGGACTTGAACCTCTACACCTTACGGCACGAGTTTCTAAGACTCGCGTGTTTGCCAATTACACCACATGCGCATTATTTGTTGGTGGACGTGGTGAGCGTTGATCTCACGACTCCCTGGTTAAAAGCCAGGTACTCTAGCCAACTGAGTTACACGTCCATATAATTGGTCTGAGTGCGGAGCGTCGATCTCCGTTTATTCCCCGCCCCAAACGGGGTGCAAAGCCACATTTTGCTACACCCAGATAATTACAATATACCGTCAAGTTCCCATTGTTTAAATTTCTTTAACTTTTCTTCTTTACGATTATTAATATAGTTCTTATCAAAATCATTATTTTCAATGAAATACTGAACTGCCGCAAGTACGTCAGCTAACTCATCCTGGATCCTAGGGTTCATTAGACCTTTACCATCAGGATGAGGTACATCTGGAAATACTGCTAACTTACCAATATCAGTTAGTAATTCCCCACATTCTTCAGTGAGTTTGAATATTCCTCGGTATCTAATTGGATAGTGTCTATTAATTAATTCTTTAAATCCTTCAGTCTCTAATGACATTAGAGTTTTTGTCCTTCTATCCAAAGAGACCAACTATCAAGATTAGGATTACCTGATTCTCTCATTTCACGAAGAACTCTATTTAGAGCATCATTGTAACCTAATGAATAATCTTTGGTGAAATTACGTTCACATTGATTAGGCTCAGGGTCATACATCTTTTCTACTTGTTGTCTATACTTTGGATTCATAATTCTTTTATGGTGGACCTGGAGAGAATTGAACTCTCAACTCCCTGATTAAGAGTCAGGTACTATAGCCAGATTAAGTTACAGGTCCATATCTATTAAGATTTACCTTTAGGTTCTTCATCCTTTTCAATAGTCTGCTTGAACATACTATTAGCAGCTACATGGAACACTACTATTCCCTCAGGTCTCATAAACCCAGGAGCAGCTTTACTGCCATGAATTTTCAATTCATCCAAGCATCCTTGAATAATTCCAAGATCAAACTTACCTTGATATAATACTGGAACTACAGAACATACTTTTACATTCTCACTGTTCCAACGAGACGTATTGAATAATGAGAATCTCTTCTGTCCTTTTTCAAGTCCATATCCACGTTGAATTCCTGATCCCCACCATTCACCGAAATGACGACCAATACCAAGTTCAGCAATCAATTGATCTTTATGTGCTTCTACCCATCGAGCAAATCCATATGGATCTGTATCAAATCGGTTATCTGGAGTTGAAATCCATTGATTTCTACTACCTACATACAATTGATAATCCTCAGTAATAAGGATCTGACCATTAGTACCGTCGATTTTCTCAGTGACAATGATATCCCGTTGCAACCTAGGAATCTTAGCGAATGATTCAAACTTGACTTCAGACATTAATATTCTCCTTATTATAAATGGTACACCAGGGAGGATTCGAACCTCCGATCCCCACCTTATCAGGGTGGTGCTTTAGCCACTAAGCTACCGGTGTATTCTAATGGTACACGAGGTAGGAGTCGAACCTACAACCATCCTCCAATCTAGAGGCGTCCTTGCGGATGTCGGGTATAAGCTGAATGCTCTGCCATTGAGCTACTCGTGTATTATTCTTCCTCTTCTACATTCTTATGTGGATTATCGTTATATATTTTATTAACTTTAGGTCTATACCTAGTTTTTACATTTACTAATTTAGCAAAATCAAATACTTTCTGTATTCTAAAATAGTAATAATTACTACATTCGTCACATACACTAGAAATTACAGGAAAGAAACACCCTATACGAACAGGAGTAAATTTCTCAGCGCAATGAGCACAATTTCTTTCTTCAATTTTCTGTTCCATTTATGATTTCCAAAGACCCGACGAATATGATTGAGAATCCATATTCATTAAATGTTGGAAACATAATCCATCATAATCTGCTGATGCTCGTTCATTACACCCATTAATCCTACAGAATAGATCTCTTTCAACCTTAGGTCGTGATCTCTTCTGTGGGCTATCTAATACTGGAAGACCATGCTTATTTAGCTTCATAAGTTTATATTAGAAACTTTAGTTTCTAATTCCTTTATCTTATTTTTCTGACTAACTTTTCTGAAGAACATTGTTTCTAATAATTGTTCATCTGTAGCACTTAAATAATCCAAATCTTTCTTAGGAAGAACTTCCATCTCTTTTATAATGTTATAACGAATATGCCAAGGTAGGGATATAAATTTATACACTAACTCCCTAGCATTCATAAATTATTCCATTTTAATGGATGCAGTTCCATCTTCATATTCTAGCATATAAATAAACATACCATCTCGACCTTTCGCATGAAACTTGGTAACTTCACATTTCCTACGAGGATCATGATATGCATGAATAGGTTCTGGGCTTGCTTTATTCAACAATTCCATTACATGCTTTACACTAAATTTAGAACGCTTAACTAAAACCATTCATTCTCCTCTAAATTGCTCATGCCTCACAAAAGAGGAACGAAATAGAGACGATAAACCCCTGGTTATAGTTTTACAACCTTCCCTTCTTTGAATATACTCCTCATCATTTCTTCAGATGTAGGATGTTTAATGGTTCTAGGATAAATAGGTACATCTTTAGTATTCATAATTGCGTTATGAATAGCTCCACATGTGGAATCTGAAATATCCTTTCTATCATCAGATGTTGGTTTACCTTCATCTTCAACAACTCGACTCATCTGTTGTCGTAGTAATGGACATTTACCAGTATGAAATACATTGTAATATACTGCATTACTAAATTGACGATAAGGATCAATTGTACGATCTACTGAAACTAATTTGATATCATCAGGATCAGCTGTAACCTTAGCAGTTTTTAACATCTGGAGAATATATGCTGATTGAAATTGGTCAGCGGATACTTTTCCAAAATGAACTTCTACCTTCTCACGAAGATTAATAATGAAGTTTAGAATGGCATCAAGATCGATTCTAGTAGAAGTAATGATGCGTAAGACAAAATCAGTGACATATATAGTTTCTCCATTATCACCTAATTCCTTATGAAGCATAGTAATACCAGCTTCAGAGGTTTCCGCTAAGTCTAGGTGACAGTTTGAAACTACTACTCCAGCATCTAATGCAAAGTTATGACAATCATAAATATCCTCAATTGTCAAATCATACACAGGAGTACTATCAACATTGATAGTTTCAACACAGATTACTTTGTGATTAACTGGTTTCTTATCACAGAATCTCTTGTGACTCCCAATAGCTGGAGGACTACTTATTTTATCACACCAAGGACACTTCACTTTACGAGAATTAATCACTGCACATGCAGCTTTTCCTCCAAGATCGGCTCGTCTGTTCTGAAGCATTACCCTTCGTGCAATTTCACGATGTTCTTCAGAAGTATTGTATTCTACAAGATTCTTTGTGCCAGATATCCTTTGAATAGGTTTAAGTTTTTCTCTAAAAACTTCATTATTCGGCCCATGCCAATTATCAGTCATAGACTTCTTACCGTTGATTTTTCCGTTACGTGAATTAACCCCGGACATCATTTCACGGAAATCTTCGCTTCTCCATTGATTCGCCAATCCTAACTTATCAGCATGTGCTGCATGCAGTTTAATATGGCTATCGTTACCAATTAGGAGCAAGTTTGTTGGAGAATTATCTCTCTTATTAAAATTCTTGTGGTGACGAACATTAAATAATTCTTTATCACAAGACTCATGTCGTTCTAATAGATGATCAGAAATTCTGTGTGTATATACTAACGACTGATCTCTGTTATCTATTAGCTGTTCGTATCCTCCTTTATCCTCTTTATACAACGGCATCAGAGAAGTATCTTTTGTAAGATACTGAGCCTCTACATAAGTACCGTCACGTTTCATGAACTTATGTTCACGTGTACATGTAATTACTCTACCATTGTCTAGAGTCACTTTTACTAATTCAGTAGTATTCTTAGACAGATGTGCTGAAGTAATCTTACCAGGCTTCCATCCATGTTCGTTAGACCATGAGTATACCCAATTCTGTCTACCTTCTGCATGATCCTTAGTTAGCTGCTCTAAGGATTTCGATTCTCCTGATAGCAAACTAACCTGAGTATCTCCTGTAAAACAATACCTAATTGCTTGTGGGTATCTAGCTAATCTTATGTTATTACCTATCTTAATAAATATAGATGAAGGTAACATACTAATTACATCTTGCTTCTCACCTAACCGTAAACTCAGTGTAATTTCTCCTAATAAATCATCATGCTCGATCTTACGTAAATCGTCGAACAGGAATTCTACACCGAACGTTTGTAATCCAGCTAAGTTCTGTAATGCTTCCTCTAATCGTCGATTGAAATCATTATAATATACTTGAGGAACTTTAATTACTTCACAATTTGGAGGACACTCAAATACTCCCTTTTCATATGCATCACGTTCTACATCATTTAGGATCTTAGATGGATTAGATCTCGTACCTCGAATTACATAGAAGTATCCAGCTTTATATGAATTGAATGATTTGATTTCCCAAATAGGGAAAGCAAAATATCTGGTATGAGGATCATCCTTCTTGAGATTCTTTACTGTATCAGCAATTACTCCGGTAGTATACTTAGCTGATGAAATCAGGGTAAGTAACACATATTTATAAGAATCGAGGAATCGTGATCGAACACGCTCTTTGAGGTTTGTATATACTTCAATAGCCTCGGCAGTTCCTCCGATTCTAAATTCAGCTTCGTCCAATAAGGCTCCAACCAGAGCATAGGAAAGAGCGTGTCTGGTATTTGATCCATAGATTACTCGTAACTTATGTGGGAATAATAGAGCACTACCTTGATTCCAGTACGGAATCTTTCCTACTGTCATTACATCTTCAAATTCACTATCATCATCTACGGATACAAAGATATCACATCCTTCAATTAGAGATACTAACTGACCCATCAAGGCAAACTTACCTTTATCTAAAGTGATTGAAATCATCATCAGATAAAGTAGAGTAATTGAAGGTACCCCCAACGTTTGTTGAGGATTACGTAGGTACAATACTCGAACTAAATTATAAATTTGTGCAGTTAATCCAATAGCTGATTTACCTGCTCCGATTGAATTATGTATAAAGATACCTCCATCAGAACCATCAGATACTGCGAAGTTATGATATTTCTCCACTGAAAGATCATATACATCTTCGTATCCGCATTCCTCAACAGAAACTACTTTGTGGTTCCTTGGTCCTAACCTAGCATAAGGACTACGGCCTACGATCTTACCAATATATTCATTATAATCTATTCCAGCCTTATTGAATACATTGTAAATTCGTTGGTTTGAACAATTGAATTTGCTTCCAAGTTCAGTAACACTTTTGCAATTAGGGGCAAGTTCTAGTACTTTCTCAAGAGTTACATCATTCCTCAAACAAGGATGTGATGTTGTGTTAAACTCTATTGTCTGTTCTATGAACTTTCTTCGTCCATCAGATTTCTTCCATCCTTCAACTTGCTTCTTACGAATCTCTGGATTCTGATTATTCTTAACTGCAACTTGACGAATAAGTTCCGATTGCTTCTTCCTTCGTTCGGGATCTTTCCAGAGCTTATAGAAATTATTATTTTCAGTAGCACTCTTCCAATGATATTCTCTGTGCTTCCAGAATGTAGTTATTAGTAGATTCGACGGATCATTGTTTAATGTAGTAAAGTCTTTATGATGTACAGTATTATATCCATTAGACATAGTACCATATTTCCAACGAGCTACCATTTTATGAACCATTTCATATTTATCAGTAGCAGGTTGATATACTTTACGATAACCTACAATCTTATCTTTCTTGTCGGATAATTTAGTATAACATGGCATTAAACTATCACCTGGAACTAACTTTCCAGCTGGTCGATAATGTCCATCTCGAAGCATAAATCTATGATCATCAGTGCAACGAATAGATGATCCGTCATCTAAGGTCACTCGTACGATTTTTGCATTCTTCTGAGTCAACCTTGGAGCATATGCTAATCCAGGAACTACTTCCTTGGTTTCGTTATTAAACGAATACACATAGAATGATTCGGATGTACGTTTCTCAGCAAGCTCTTTAATAGGAACATCAGTTCCGTTCAACAGCTTTACCTTAGTATCTCCAGTAACACATCCACCAAAAATCAATTCAAATACTTGAGAATTTGGAGCAAATACCTCAGTTAAACATTCTCTCCATTTTGGGAAAATATTACTACCAAATTCCCCCATATGAATATTCATAAAATCTTCAATAGAAGGAACCTTGGTTCTATATAATGCATCCGTTAACCCATTGATTAACGTTTCATTCTTTGATAAATATAAATATGTAATAATCTTTCGTTGTTCTTCTGGAAGTACTGCTAACGGTGAATTATTCTCAGAAATATTTTTATATAAAGATTTAAACTCTTTTGAATTCATTACCTGTTCAAGATTCATTTCCATCTTTATTAACTATCCCATCGATCGTCTTTAGTCCATTCAGAAGATTCGATATTACTTTCATAGGATTATTTTGACCAACATTTGGAACTTCAGTTTCTCCTGATGGAGCTACAATTTTAGTCATTTGAGTAGCTTGAATGAGTTTAGAAATTTTATCATTCTCGGCCATTTTAATTACTCGGTCCATATCGTTTCCAGCACATTCATCAATAATCTGGAGAATACGAGCTAGATCTGGTAATGGAGTATTTTGGTCTAATTTATCAACTAAGAGTTTTAATGTCTTGAGACGAACACTTTCTACCGCATTCGCTCCTAACATTCTCTTAGTAATGAAACTTTCAGTCAGTGTTCCTAAAGTAGATGACTTTAGTTCTTCTAAACTTACCGGTTCATTATTAGATTGTAATACTTCAACTACATTCTTAATATCTTCAACTTCAGACATCTACTGCTCCTCGTAATAATTCAGCTGGTAGAACTCCTTCTTGTTTAATGAATTTTAAGTAAGAAGAGATTCTACTATTCATAGCTCGAAATTTATTACCATCTACCTCTAGTATTTCTTGAATTGCAGCATCAGATTTCTTCTCTACATAGCGCAGATATGCAGCTAATGCAGTTTGCAGTTCGAATGATAATTCTTCACGTGAAGGAATATATACTTCATGACCTCCAAACATATCCAGGAAAGTCATTAAATCTTTTGGTTCCATTACATACATTAATTCAGGAAGTACACTATTTGGTTTCTTACTAAGCAACATACTAAATGCTAAATAAAAGAACGAAGAGTAACTATCTAAATTTATCTTCATAATTTTCTAGAGGAGATTAACCCGTTTTCTTTATTGTTACGTAATATTGTCCGAATCATTCCTGCATATGCTTGTGCAGTACGTCTAGATTTTTCATCTAGCACATTTAGAAATGATTCCCCAGTAGTCACTGACATAATAATAGCACGTTCTATTATTGCCCGTTGACTCTCCATCTTAAATGGAAGTTTATCCATCACTTGTTTAACTATTTTGAATGAGTTGGATGTGCTACTCTTCATGTCAATAAAACTATCCATATCATATTGGATAGAATTATTGTGAAATATAGCTTCGGTGTCCTCGTCGTGCTTACTAGCTCCGACGAGGACCAACCCTTTAGGGAATTGCTCCCTATATTGTTCTTTGATATAGAGCTTAATTACGGTAGGCCAACAATTGATATGATAAGTACTTTCTGTTTTAAATCTCATCACAATCCTAGCAGCTACATCATGGGAGATGATTCTGCTATCATAAGATTCTACGTGGTCGTACATTTTCCCGACCACGTAGTAGGTAATCTTATATAGTTTGTGATACAGTTCTTCGTACTTATCGTCAGTATCTAGTGGGAATAGGTCATACAACTCCTGGATGCTTGTTTTGTAATTGATCATCTTCTGTTAGCAAGAGGTTAACGAACTCTTTAGCAGTAACTCTGCTCTTCCTTATAGTGTTCAGATAGTCTGATTCATTGAATGACCAGTATCGATTTTTCTTTCCGAATTTACCTAGAAACTCAATGTTCACTTCATTCCCTTGTAACGTCTCAGCAGCAATTATAATACTCATACACTTAAGTACTTTACGTACTGTAAGTATATCTACATCAGTTATTACTGCTAATTGTTCAGTAGTTACTTCACGAGACATGAAATTACCTATATTTGATTTAAATCAAGCACATTATATCTAGTTATTAATTCTGGATAATAATCCAGAGTAGTGCCGATAGATGTGGATTCTACATGAATATTTCCACCATAATTTTTAATCTCTACTAACCATCTATCAAAGTCAGCTTTAACCATCCATACTAAACCACTAAGAGTTTGACATTCTAATGGACATTTAGATTTCAATGTAATTAAAGTAGGTTCAACATGAAAATAAAATACTGATTGGTCGATATTAACCAAAGGAATATCATTCATACATTTACTATCTATCCATTTAATAATGTCTGTAATCCAAGCTAAGTCATCAGGATTCTTTTTAACTACTTTTATAGGACGAGAAGGAACTTCTGATTTTTTACGTACTAAAATTGCTTTACTTAAAGCTCTACCAATATTGTTCTTAAAGCTCTTATCGATCAACTCCCCTGAAGAAATAGTTGACTCCATGTATGCAAGCTCCTATCCACATAGTTAATTCTAGAGATGACTATTATACCAATAATTGATATACTGCCGATCCCCCTTTCTTGGATACGTGGAGCTTATTATTAAAATGATCCTGAAGATTATGGTCGTGAGTTACAACCATTACTAACGTAGCTACGGACTTAGCAAGAATGGAGTTAGCTAACTCTGCATTTTCTGGGTCAAGATAACAGAATACTTCGTCCAGGAATACCGATCCTAGTATACCGTTATCCTGATTAAATTTTTTGGCTATTAGATTATTGAATGCGATAAGTACCGCAAGATCAATAATCTGTTTTTCACCAGAACTTAGCTCTTCATATTCACATTCTTCTTCGTCAATCCAAGCTAGAATCTTCGGAGAACCATCTTGCATAGTAACTACACACTTTATCCTAGGACTGTCTCTTAAAAGGTTATCTATCTCTTGAGAAATACTGTCACATACTCCTCGAACCAATCGCTTAATCAAGGATCCGTTACGAGAGAGTAATTGGTCATGTACTAGCTTGTAGCATGCAAGATTATCGTATTCTCCTGATAATTGTACTCCTTTCTGTTTCTTATCTGATTCTAACCCAGATTTATTTAGTTCTAGTTCAGTAATTGCGTTACTGTTATCTACAGTTTTTACTGTGGTAATCTCTAGTTCTAGTTTAGTTAGTTCGTTTAATGAACTAACATACATATTGTATCTAGCAATTTGAGATACATATCTATTCAGTTCGGTCTCTATTTCTTCAAGACGTTTCTTGTCAATTTGAATTTGATATTCATACTTCCCTTTTTCATTTACTGCAGCTACAATCTTTTCATCTAATAATTTCTTTAGCTCTTGAGCTTTCTTGTCCTCTAATGTTGAATTACAAGTATAACATACTGAGGTAGTAGATATTTGACTGTACTGTGCATTATAATCTTTTATTGATTTATCACATGTAGTAACAGTATTCTCAGCTATGGTAATCTTTGGAGATAATGCTCCCAGTTGAATATTTAACCCATCATGCTTTGCTTTAATATCAGTATAGTCAACCATTCCCTTTAGGAATTCAATAAAGTCTCTTGCTGCTTTGATATTATCAGCTAATGGAAGTTTCTCGTCTAAGGTTAGACCTCCAGCAAGATACTTCTCAGAAATTTTCACTAGTTTCAAGAACAAATTAGTATGATCTATCGTTTGCTTACTTAATTGTTCTTGAGTACGTAGGGAAGCAACAGTTTTTTCTATAGTATCAATAGATTGAGTTAGCCCTAACAATTCAGTATCATACCTATTGATATTCGCTTCACAAATATCTTTATATCGCTTAGCTTGGTCTCGGTAAGCATCAACAATTTCGTTATCAGTTAATAACCCAATCAAATCATACTTATTTGCTGGAGTTAATTCACCAAATACTACGATTGATCTAGACGATAAGTATACAGAATTTAGGATAATATTAGAATCTAATCCTAATTGTTCCTTAATCAATTTTTGAGTATCAGCTTTAGATGATTTCTCTAAATCACCATTAATAATAAGATTAGTACCATGTTCTTTATGATTTCTAGAACGAAGTATAGTACATACCTCATCATTACGTAAGAAAGTAAGTTTTACATAACATCCGTCTTTACTCTTACGTTTGACTACTTTAGCTACTGATAATTTCTTGGTAGTTTTTCCTTCTAGTGCCCAATAAATACTATCTAATAAGGTAGATTTACCTGAGCCATTCGCTCCATAAATTAATAACGGAGAGGGAGTATGTTCTAAATCAATTTCGTAATGTTCAATATTTCCAAAATTATGCACTTCTAATTTTTGAAGTTTAATGTTTGGGATATTCTTAGAATTTGGAACATGGATATCACCGATTAGGCGATTGATAATTTGTTCACAGAACTTAAGATTAGCAGGTTTAAGTCCACTAACTTCTGTGAGCATAATTTGTTCGATTTGATTCGAACTGGCCGGTACTGTATGAGAAACATTCGAGTTGCTCGAGGGCTTTTTCTTGGGCTCCACTTTACGTACATGAACATACTTCTTTCGTTCGTCGTCGTTATAATATTGTAACCCTTGATTAGGAATTCCATTATCAGTATAGAAGTAATGAAATGGAGGCCCAATAATACGCTCAAACTTCAGTACAACTGAATCAGTAACTGATACGTCCCATATACCACATACTTCTGCATCTTTATGCGTATTTTGAAACGGAGTGCCTGGGATAAGAACCTTACGATCAGTTTTCGGGTGAGTAAAAACTTGACCGTTATGGATATCCCCAATAATTGAGAGCTGATATTTAGTGTATAGGTCATCTACCGAGGCTCCATCATTAAAGATGAATCCATCGGGAATGCTTGCACCCTTAACAATTCCATGTCCAACAAATACATCAGCATCTTTAGTAGGGATAATACCTTCTTGACGCCATGCTCGAAAATATACTTTCTTATCTTCTATTTGATAAATAGCTTCATCATTAACATACTTGATTTTAAAATCATTATCAAATACTTTAATAATCGAGTGAACTGCAGCTATATTCTCGGACTTAGAATCTAAATCATGTTGACCAGGAATAATATATACTTCAAATTGACTAGATAACATCTTCAAGAACTTCGCAGCAATAGCCAAAGTCATTGGCTTATTTACTGCAGCATTACATATATCTCCTGGGAGGATACATACTTTTATGTCGTTATCCTTTCCGTATATACACATACGTTTGGATAACTCTAAATATGATGTTAACCTATCAGGAACTCCTTGTGAATCATACTCAGCAAATTGACTAAATGGGAAAATATGCAAATCACTTGCTACCAACGTTCTCATAAGTATGACCTACTTGCTTCGCTATATTGTAAAACCCAATTTTCCCACAATTTATACATCTATAACCATTTACAATAGAATCGACTGGATTCGAGTCGTCATGGTATAATTCGTGCACAATGAATCCTTGGCATTTTGAGCAATTCATAATTTCTTATTTAATTAGTAGGAGTTAGTGATGACTTTTCCTCTACGTTACTTCGTAGAGAAGGAAGGTATCTAAATTCTATACGGGTACTGATACCTTCAGTCATTTTCTTAGTATTGATATCAAAATATGGTCTAGGTTTCTTAGACATTGAAACCTTACATAATTTAGGAATCTTTACTACATTCCCTTTTGATATCTCCTTAATCACTATCGTAGACATCACTTCAAATAAATTATCTAATGTTGAAGTATCAATATTTACCTGTCTACGAATCTCCTCTTTTAATTCCTTTGAGGATAGTTCCATATACTCCCTATATTATGACTTATCCGATAATACTTTTGGACGAGTCATCTTCTTTGGATTAGACGGTAATTCTGTTCCTGTTACTGTTCGATACTTATTATTTAACTGTCCAAGAAACCCATACAATCCTGGACGTAATTCTAGTTCACGATGAAGATTATCAATACAGTTGATTACCATTGGTCCACGTAACCCATATTCATCAATAGTCTTTGAAATCTTTTCCTTTACCTCCTCATTGTTAGATCTGATGTAAGTCACAAATGCTTCATTTAGATCTGATTCTAATCCTGCATCCACAAGTAATTTAAGATTACCCACTTAGTTCGCCTCCTAGTTTATTCATTCAAAGTTAGGGTTATAACCATTTTTGGAGCTACCGTTTTGTTTATAAAGGGTTAATTCCACAAACCCGAAAGGGGGTTCGGGCTTCTGAATTTAACCCTAAATAAACGGTTTATTTCGTTATTGCTTTCCTCTCCATTTGTGGACGACAGAATGCAAATTCAAATTTATTTTTAAATCCATTATTTCTTGCAGCTTCTATAAATTCTTTATTCATAGCTTTAGCTGCTTCATTACACGATTGTTCATCATCGAAATCTAATTTAAATCCGGGTTTTAAATTATTACTCCAGTATGAATGATATCCAGTCTGTTCTACACTACGAGTTTCATATTGAACTGTCATTGTACTAACAACTAATTCAATCATACTAACTTTCAAATAACTTAGAGGTTTCTTGGTTAATTTCTACTAACTTTCTTTTATAGTAGAAAACAGCTCTTTCAGCAATTTCTGCTCGTTTTAAAAGAACTTCATTTAATGCTTGTACATCTACTTTCATTTTAGACCTCCACCCGTTCACGGTCTTCTCGCAATCTCATGAATACTCCGAATCGTAATGCTCCATCCGGAGTTAGTTCTTGAACTGCCACAGATGCCAGCATTCCTACAAGTTCATTCTTCTGGTGAAGATCCCACATCTGCTTACGAACTTTATCAGTCATCCCTGTACCAACTCCGGATTTAATTCCATTATACAATACGTCGATCTTACCAACACTTCCTGCTAATCTACCTTTTCCTTCAACAATTCCAATAATAGGAACATCAATATCTGCTCCTAATCGAGAAGGCTTGATTTTGATCCATGAATCAGATCGATCAAAAGTATACAAACCATATTTATTCTTGACGATAGCTCCTTCATATCCTTCATTCAAGAATTGCTGAGACAACCTAATTACATCTGACATATCTTGAACATGGTAAACTGGAGAAGGGGCTAAGTATTTCAATTCCTTAGAATTGTCAAACAGATACAATTCCATTCCATCACGTCGAACCTGTTGATTAGCAGAACATTTATTACTATTAAATGCTTCCAGAGGCATCATATCAAACACAACAAACTGCAACTTCTCACGTTTAGGGTGAAGACTTTGAGTCTTGGTAATAGACAATGAATCTGCCCAGGAACCAGCATACAATTCTCCATCAATTACTACATTCATATGCCCAACCTGACGGAGAATCTCTGCTTCAATCAATTCGGTATTCCAAACAGGCTTATCATTCCTGGTCAAGAACTTCACTTTTCCGTTCTCAACAAATGCCATACCGCGGATACCGTCATACTTCTTTTCAATCCAGCAATTAGAAACATCAGGAACTTCATGTCCTTCTAGGACTTTCTTCCAATCCAAGGCATTGGCTAATTGGACATTGAATTCCTTGATGAGATCAGGATAGAGTTTCTTTACCGTACCCCATTGAACTCCGTTCTTGAGATCCTTCATCAAGACACGAATAAACCATTTACGGGCACGTACTGAACAAGAACTCAGGAAGGTATCCATATCCTTCTTATGGAGGACCGGACCATACTCGGCAAGCTTCTTGGCTAGATCTTCAAATGCCAGAAAAACTGAATTCTCTTCATTTACATATACTTCTGCAAAATTAGGGTAGTCTTTTTCTTTGAATGAAGTACGATAAAGAATGAATGGATCCATCGAGAACTTAAATAGCACTCGAAACATCTCTTCAGCAACTCGATCGTTGTGAATAGCGTATTGCAATCTCGCAATCTTCTCATTACGAGACGAGGTCTGCTCACATTCATCCAGGGCATCAAGCACTTTTGAGAAGGAAGTCATCGGTTTTCTCCTTATTTTTATACGCCCAACAAAAAAGAACGTTTATAAGGACGAAAACCCCTGGTTATTTAATTGTCTTCACGAAAAGATTCTGAAAGAGCTTCTTCAACTAAGATTTGAAGTTCATGGCGAGGCATAGCACGGAGACGTTCTGATTGCGGACTCATATCTAGAATGTCAATTTCACTTCCAGATACTTTACATTCATTATTTAGATCCATTATTCCTGAAGTAGAAAGTACAAAATCTACATCAACTGTACCTAATAATTCTTCCTCATCATCTGGATTAAAGATTTTAACTGTTCTCTCCATACAACCTCATTCTTGTATAGTAATTCTATCTGGGGGTACTATTGCATATAAACTAACATAATCTGGATTTGGAATTACTACTTGTTCTAATCCTGCACTTAGAAGATAGAACCATAGAATTCGTTTTTCTTTTACTGCTTTAAGTAGATCCATCTCCCCTGAATCAACTGCAGCCTTATATAAGGGAAGTGCTTCTTTCAAATACATATTCATTGCTATCTGATCACCAGCCCATACTGACCCATCAGGCATTTCTATATATAACTTTTTAGCACTCACAATACCCCCATGCAGTTAATAGAAGAGTCATACAAGAAATATATACCCAAATTAATAGAGTCTTTAATTCTGCATTCATAAACGTAGGAAATTGATAAGGTTGGTCATATGCATGCATTATCATATCATGATCTGTCATTTAATTCCCTATAAATGGCGCCTCTACGGAGTTTCGATCTCCGGCTATCGGATTGACAATCCGATGTACTCCCATTATACTATAGAGGCATAATTGGAGCGGGAGACGTGATTCGAACACGCATACTCCTGATTGGAAGTCAGGGGCACAACCCTTATACCACTCCCGCTATAGTTTGGTTATTTCACTAAATAGAACTTTCTACCATCCACTTTAAGATTTCCCAAATCATTTAAGGCACAATATAAATTGTTTCTTCTACTATACCCAGTCAAAGCTAAGAAAGCTTTATCTATCAAATATTGACCTGGTAATAAGTTTTCTATAAACTTCAATAAACTTCTACGTAATTGCTTAGTTTTACCTGAATTTAAATATATACTTATTTCTGCACTTCTTCTGTGATAAGCCTCCGAAGTATTGTCGAAATGAGATTGCCATGCAAAATTTCCTCGAACATATCCTTTGGAATGATCCTTTCGACCAGTAGAAGGTTTTATCATTCCTACCGGAACCGGACCAAGATATTCAATAAAGTCTTTAAATCCTTGATAAGTTCTTGGAAAATCAGTAGCAAAACCACAAGCATCAATTCTATGATGCATATTCTCAAAACTAGACCAATGTTGCGGGTATTGCTCTTTAAGACCTTGATAGTATGGTAAACCTCTAGCTTCTAAGGATTTTAACGCTGCTTCTTTATAATGATTCATGCTTATCCTTTAATTGGTCGGGAAGGAGTGAATTGAACCTCTTCCTCCTGGTCTTCAGCCAAGTGCTCTACCAGTTGAGCTAAGCCCCATTATTTCCTATGACTCTCACAAATATCTTTTAGAACATTAGAATTCATTACCCATGCTGCATATTCATTCCAAGTCAAACCTAGAAAATTATACAATTCAATACCATCTCCTACTGGGTCAGTATGCCATATTTCTATATAATCATCAATATCTTCGAGAGTTGCATTACCTGCAAGATACTCAGTGAGGAATGTAGCCATTAATTTCCTCTACTGTTATATTAACAGGTGTCCCGTCCAGACCATCAGTTACCCAGACTTCAGTCTCATCACCGAATGCTTGATGATAAGGAGATCCATTACACCTATCTTGTGCTAATTTCTTCGCTTCTTGTTCATTCTCAGCTTGAACAACAGTATAAACTGAAATATACATCTGAGCATTAACAGTATATTCTTTCATAAACCCCTCCCGTAAGAATGAACGTTTACAAGGGTGAAAACCCCTTGTTATATTACCCCTTTACACACAGTACTTGTTTAAGTACAGCAATTACTTCTACTAAGTCCTTTTGATTCTCCATAACTTGATCGATGTCTTTGTATGCTGTGGGTATCTCGTCCAAGACAGACGCGTCCTTCTTACACTTGATTCCTTTGGTTTGTTCTGCCAAGTCCTCGATTGTAAATTTTCCTTTAGCTGCTGTTCTACTGTACCGTCTTCCGGCACCGTGAGAGCAGGAACAGAAGGATTCTGCATTCCCTTTACCACGGACAATATATGATTTAGTACCCATGGACCCTGGAATAATACCAAAATCATCTTTTCTGGCTCTAACTGCACCCTTACGAGTAACATACACATTCTCTCCGTAATGATGTTCTAGTTCAGCATAATTATGATGACAGTTTACTGAAATCAACGGATTAATCTTTACTCGGTGATCACCTGCAAGAACTTTAGACATACATTTCATTACATTGTCCATCATCAATGTACGATTCTTCAATGCATACGCTTGAGCCCATTGTAATGCTCGCCAATATGCATCGAATTCAGGAGTACCCTTTACTAAATATGCTAGATCAGGATCAGGAAGAGATATCATCATTTTCTTCATCAATCCTTTAGCTTCATTAATATAATATTCAGCTAAGCATTTACCTATATGTCGTGATCCAGAATGAAGCATTACCCATACGTTCTGATCTTCATCACCACATACTTCAATAAAATGATTACCCCCACCTAATGTTCCTAATTGCAATAACGCTTTAGGTAGTAGTTTGAAAATATTCTCTGGGAAAGTTTTTACTACATCATAATTCCAACCTTCCCATTTATCCGCATTATTGCTAGATACTTTATGTTGATTATGTCCTGTAGGTACTCCCCATTCAATATCAGAATATAAAGCATCCAGATTATCTGGAAGATCTGATAACGTATATGGTAGCTTCATTGCATGCATACCACATCCAATATCTACTCCCACAGCTGCAGGAAGAATTGCATTTACTGTAGGTAGAACAGTACCTACGGTTGCACCTTTACCTACATGCACATCAGGCATAACAGGAATATGTTTAAATACAAAAGGGAGAGTAGATAAATTAGTTAGCTGAGTCAATGCTTGAGACTCAACTTCATGTATATTCGTCCATAACTTAACTGGTACTCTGCCTTTATTCAATACAGATAACATATTATTCCTTATATTCTTTGAGAATGTCACTAAACATAAGATCTTTATCAATAATTTGTCCTCCGTTACTAACTCACAAGAATGAACGTTCACGGAGGATAATACCACTGGTTATTTCCTACTTGGCATACTTTCAGACACTTCTTTTGCAGCCTTTACTGCAAACATATCAATAATTTCCTTCATACTACCGGTAGGACTCGAACCTCCTGCATTCCCACCCATAATAACATTAGGAACCCATGGACCAGGATGATTTTGAATAGCTGCAGCATATCTACCATTAATTTCTACAATAGCTTTTAGACGTTGCTCTAATGCTCCGTCAGCTTCCATTACTGCTTTCTTCCTAGCCGCATCTCCTTCTCCGATCAGGATTTGCTCTTGCTTATAGAATGCTGCTGCCACTTTCTTCTGTTCAGCTACATCCTTATCCTGCTTAGCTTTAGTCAAAGCTACTTCATAATCTCTCTTTGCATCAGTTTCTGCAGCTACCTTAGTTACTTCTCGTTCATATTGAGCAGTAGTAACACGAGCCTTACCTTCAGCCTCAGCAGTCAATTTACGTTGTTCAGCTTCCAATGCTTCAGCACGAGAGGTCTGAACTTTCATGGTAATTTCTTGCTGTTTAGCAATCTGACGTTCTACTGCTTCATCATAATCAATATCAGATGGAGCAAAGTTCACTACCTTAATTCCAAATTGAGCTAAAGGAGAAATTTCCTGACGTAGAGGTTGTCCATCGTCCCCTGTCATAATTTCTGCTACACGTACCTCACGAGAATCTTTTGGATTCAATGGGTCCTCAATTCTCTTAGTCGTAGTACGCATTCGATACACCCCATGTTCAAGTTGATCAGTGATATATCGAATCAAATCATTTCTGCTCTCAGCAGATGATTCTTTAGAACTCATTGTAGGACCAGTAGCAATAATTACCTTATCCAATGTAGCCTGAATAAGATTCTGTTGAATCGCTTCCATTGATCCATATAATGTATGAAGCTGAGTCAAATTATCAGGATCCAACGGCATTTCTACCTGAAATTTACCTGAGATTACAGCAGTACCGTTATCGTTGAACATCAATTTCTTTTTGAATTCAACACTAGATAACTTCTTGTACCATTTGAGATCTCCACCACCTTGCCATTTAGTACCTGGACTTACATGCCAAGTAAGTTCTCCTGAGAACGGAGCTTGAACTACTAGAATCTCATCTGCACTAACATTCTCAAATATCTTAAAACTTACCATTCCTAAAATAATTAGCAACCCAATAGCAAGAATAGCTCCTAATAGTTTCTTCCCATTCACTTCACTTGGATTTGGCATTTACCTTTGACTCCTTAGTATTAATGTTATTGTTATTTGGTTTCCTGAAAATAGGAAACACCTTCTCCCCATTTAGCAACGGGTGAATTACTTGCCATATCATAACTATGACAAATAATACAAAAGCTACTGCTTCAATTGTTTTGAATGTCATAACTCTCCTTATTTAGAAGCCATACGGAAGGGTACACTCCATTCGGCAAAATTATCCAAGATAGATTTAAATTCTAACTGATTTAATAGATCAGCAGCATTCATCTCACTATAACTTGGACGAGTGTCATACAATTGTTCTATGTCAGATAAATTTTGAGATGTAAATTCCTCCTTAGTTAAATCAAGGACTTCCTTATTACGTTCAACAATAGCCATATTATCTTTAATCAAATTACTCTTACGATCAGTAAAAGTATTCAATACTTGAGTAAATTCAGCCATGGTTGGTTCATTCATACTATTTACAATCTTACATGCAGCTGCTGGTCCTACTCCTTTCGCACATCCTGGAGTATCATCGCTTCCGTCTCCAATAATGGCTTTATAGAAAACCCAGTAATCTGGATGTTTAATTCCAGACCGTTGCATAAAATTGTCGATAGTAATTAATCCTTCACCGTTCCTAGTATCTGCTAATGGACGGAACACACAGACTTGTTCATTGATACATTGAAACATATCACGATCATCTGTCATTACCATCCAATCATACTTCTTATTCCTAGACGCTTGATACAAAATATCATCTGCTTCTTTACCAGGAATAAAGAAAATATTGATTCCTAAGGCCGGCAATATCTTTTGAATATAATCACGTTGAATATTAAAACTTCTCTTATATTCAATACCAGCTAAATCAGTAGGAGCAATTTCTCGACCTTCCTTATATCCTTTGAATGCAGCTTTCCTACGTGCAGAATATCCTCCATCCCATATGGAGATAATAGCTTCTGGTTTATGCTGATACACTGTACCCCGAAGGGACTTCAGGAATCCGAAGACTCCTGAAGTAGGGATACCTGTAGATGTTCTAAGGTCAGCTTTTGCTACATCAGAATGCATTATTCTATGTAATAGGTAATTTGAGTCTATCAAAATTACCATAATTTGGCGAGCTCCTCAGGAGTATTTGGAATTTCATGTTCCCAAATTCTTATTAGTTTATACCCTCTTTCTTTAAGAATTTTATTTTCTCGTTTATCCCTTTCCATATTTTTAATAACTCTTTTATCGTTAGGGTTAAATGAATCAGGGTGTCCATGCCAATAAATACCATCTACTTCAATTATAAGTTTTAATGAAGGAATATAAAAGTCTACTAAAAACCCGCATAACCCTTTTTGGAAGTAATATTCAATTTTTAATTGATCTAAAAGAATTTTAATACATTTTTCTGGGTAAGTATTAAATTTTGGATTAGATTCATTGCGTGAAATACAAGATTCAGAAATTTTCTTGCAATGTTCAGGAGATTTTTTAGCTTTCATAGCTAAAAGAGTTTTATCTGAAACTTTATGACCTTTCATTATTATAGACATTTTTCTTTTAAATTCTTCTGATCTTGATTTTCCTAAATGAGAATTTCTTTGTTTTTGTTTAAATTCCTCACTTCTAACTTTACCCTTAGAATTAGTATTACTAATTAAACTTTTAGAAATCTTTTGTTTAGTTTCAGTACTAACAATAAACCCAGTTCTAGCTTTTGAAATAGCCAATTTATGTTCCTCAGTAAGGATTCTTTTTCTTCCTAAGGATTTTTCAGACATTAATTTCTTAGTTTCATCGGAATGCTTTTTACCTAAAGGCCATCCCATAGACTCCCCTTATAAATAATTGCTATCAATTAATGTTATCATTAGCTTAATTTCCACAACATATCTTTATGTTCTTTCAATTGCTCTTGCAGGAACTCTAACAATCCTTGGTTATCCACCAACCATTTATCAAATGTAACTATATTGGGAGATCTAATCGACGGTAGATCTGGTTTGAATTTTGGACATCTCCAATATCCAGCTCCACCACCTTCAATTACCCCTACTTCCTTTTTAGATAGGAAGTAAAACAGACTCATGTTATCATGAAAGCCTGTCTCATATCGTAACATTTGTTCACAGTATCCTTGTGGTTTAGCTAGTTTATTCTTCACTACCTTAATACCACAAGTAATCCCCATAGGGTTATCATTCTCTTTGAAGATACCTTTATTCTTTACATGTAATCTAATCGATGCATTAAACTTAATTCCTCCTCCAACGTTAGTATCAACTGTTGGAACATATGCTCCGATAGATGCTTGTACTTGATTGACAAATACAAGTGAGGCATTCTTCAAAGGAATTTGTTTATTAATTACACGTAATCCTTCACGTAATAACCTAGGCACTGCACCTAATCCACCACCAAACCTATCTCCATCCTTAGAGGCTTCAGTAGTAGAATTCGATACCGTATCCCAAACGATTAATACAGGAACTTCATTATCCTCTGGAAGTTGATTTAGGAAATCAAGAATGATCTTGAACCCTTCTTCCACAGTCATAGCTTCAAATACTAAGAACCGCTCATTTAGTTCTAATCCCATATTCTGAGCACGTTTCTTATCGAAACCAGTCTCAGTGTCAATTAGAGCTACGATTCCTCCTAGCTTCTGAAATTCAATCATGAAATGAGTAGCTAAGGTTGATTTACCAGCAGAGAAATCTCCAAAGATTTCTACAATTCTACCAATAGGAACTCCTCCACCCATTACGATGTCAAGCATAGTGGATCCGGTATGTACCCACCGCTTGACATCTGACATGATATCTTCAGAGCCGAGATATACAATCTTTCGTTTATGTTTATTGTTTAGATCTTTTATAATCTCAGCTATATTGATATCAACTTTAGACATACTACCTCATTGGTGTTTGTTCAGTAGGTAAGGGGATTCCTGCAGCAATCTTCTGCTTCACTTCCTCACTGCAAGGAATATCTACTGGACAAGTTACACATTTAGTAGGTTGCTGTAGAGATTTAGGTTCTCTCCAATCCAATGCATAACACCTAGGCCTGTTAGCACTACTAGTTGCAGGACTATTAGTCATAGGTGGAGGTGGAGCAGCCTGTACTGCCCTACTAGTTTCACCATGGAACTGTTGCAAAATGTAACTACGTTGCTGTTCAGCAACTTTCTTATACTCCTCAATCAACTTTTCATCTGGCATCTTCCAAATACGGTCTGGTTGATAACGTTCCTTCAACCATTGTTCAGCTACTGCTCGATCTTGATTCAGAGGACTGACATTCGGCATAATAGCTGTAGTGTATGTATTATTTGCATACGTGATAACCAGATCCCTACCAGTATCAGTATCTGTAATATCTCCATACACAAACTGCTTGGTCATAGGATCTCTCATCGTAGCCTGTTGAACCAAGAAGTTATATACTGTACTTACAATACGAATCAATTGTACCCCAGTCGCCATATCATCACGACGGATACAACTAGTCCATGCCGCTTGTTTAGTATACAATCGCTTGGTCAAATCTCCTACTTGAGGGTATAGGTCATATCGAACTTTACAGAACGGACATTCTATACGTGCCTGAGGCCAAGTCTTCTGAATACAGAGATACTTCTTGTTGTCGATTTCATGACGAGCAATCATCATTGCTAGTCGACCATCTTCAAATGTAGGCTCTAGCAATCGAATATAGTTGGCACCAGGACGGAAATCAAAGAATTTGAAATCCTTTTGTCCTCCACTAGTACCTCCACCTGTTGCACGATTATCCCGCTTCTCTTCACGTTCACGTAATTCCTGAGCCTGCTGTTCTACCATTCCTAAATTTAATTTTGGCATATGTTACTCCTGTGTTTGATCCAATCGCATTCCTGCTCGTTTATTGTTTGCTAACTGTTCTAGCAATGATTTTTGAGCGAAGGCAATGCTATAAATACGGCATAGATAATCATGCCAATACTTAAGGGTAGTTATCTCTTCTACAATCAACGCATGCTGTGGATTAGAAACCACAGTAGATTCCGCAGCCCATCCTGGAGGAGCCTTCTGACCTGCTGGTACGTTATAGGCTTCACTACGAAGCTTATTAGCTAATTCTTCCTTAGCATTGTTCTTTCGTTCCAAAGCCATACCAGCTTGAGAAGTATACCAAGCTAACTGAGAAATTACAAAACTCCATCGAGCCATTGCTTGATCATTATCTTTAGTAGGCAAATCTTCTACCTCAAGAATGAGGTTCTCAATTTCTCCTGCCTCAGATGTTGAGATAAATGGAACTTTAACAATAAGCTGACTGAGCACATTCGCGTTCATGTTTCTCCCTAATTAAAAGTTTAGGCCACAAATAAGAACGTGTAGAAGGTGCAAAACCACTGGTTATTCTGGTAAATAACCTTCCATTACTTTGATATCGATATGCCAATTAGTATCTGAACTAATACGTTTTAGTAGAGTAATATCAATATTATTTCCATCATCTACTCCAAGATATTCAAATAAGGCATCCTCAATAAATTTAGTATAATTGGTAAGATCTTTTCCACGTAACCGTTTACCAGGACCAGACTGATAATAGAACCCACCTCGCGGTAATATAGGAATTCTAATTGTTATTTCAGTCTTGTAATAGATATAATTAGGTTTTCCTCTATTTATATCAGTTTGAGTAAAGATTTCTTTTAATTTCTCTTTTAATTCCTTCGCTTCAGCACATAAAAACCGTCTACGTGGATTATTCCTTACTGGAAAATACGCAGCATTGTAGCTAAACGGTTGAATTGGTGCTGTATAATCATGAATTACTGGCTCCATGGAAGACCCATTTCTCCGGTTCTGTACCGTATTTCTTGAGCTCTAGTTTGATTCGAGAATGCACTTCGTCAATTACGACTTGTGACTTCTCGTGATTCTTTACCCATCGAATTAGATACTCTAAAGAAGCAATCCTCCAATCTTTGGCTTCCACCATAAGTAATGATTCTAATGCGGATAAAGTTCTATTCTCCTTCAATGCATCCCATGCCCAGATCATATGAGCAGCAGATTGCCAATAAGGGCATTCTAATTTTGGAGTAGGTACTAACCTACGCTCTTCATATGGTTTAGCTAACATATCGATAATCTCGAATACTCGATAATTACCTAATGTTCGTTTCATTGGTGTAGGATTCACATAATCATATACATCAAACCTACGATCATCTATTTTAGGAACAAATTTATCAGATGTGTAAATATGGAGACTGTCGCTATAATGGATATAAGGACCAAGTTGAATACCAAGTACAGCAGCAATAACTTCCATGATAGTAGTAAATTGGACGATGTTAGTATACGTAAGACCCAAGACCATATCGTTCGACCGATTGAACGTAGTTGCATGAAGTTTGCCATGACGTACCTTATAGGAGAGAGCAATATTACATGGACGATCCTTACTATCATTAATATCAAACAAAGGATTACCGATAAAAGCTACGGCTCTACGTGACCCTGGATCATTAGTCAATTCTTTGATAACCATATCAATTTGATTGACTGTCTTTATATCACTATTCACATTGATTCCTAGACGAGATGATCTACCATAGTAACGTAGACGTTCTCCATATGGAGCATTGAAATACTGTTTATTATCTACATCTACATAATTAGCTAATTGTGAATTGAAATGACAAATCCAACTCACATCTGCTTTACCAGATAGGATCCATACTGTCTCTGCCATCTGGAAAATAGGATTAGCCGCACGGTTATATAAAGTAAGTACTCGCTTACTAGGATCAGGCATTTCTACAATTTGATGTAGAAGTTCATAAGTATCCATTCCTCGAGCATTAGTCTTCATACCATCTTGCATGATACGATTAAACATTCTGTGAAAAAACTTATTCGCATGTCCGTGAAAATCTTCCATTATTACCCTCTTATTGCATTTATGATTTGTTGATCACGTTCTTGTTTAATAAACTGAGACATTAATTCATAAGCAGTACAAGTACATACCCATTTAGCGCTTTGAGGACCTAAATGATCTCCAGGATATAAAGGCACTGCTTCATAGTGACCTTTACACCAGTGATCGAGCATCCAAATACCTTTATCAGTTTTATGTAACGGAGGAGTACAAGTAATGTGAGTTACTTTATAAACTCCATCAAGTGCTCCAACTGTTTTATTAGATCCAACTGCGACTGAAGAGTGATCAATACTTATTAAGTCATTTGGATATATAGCGTACTCAGGAAATGTGTACTTTGACTTAGCTTCAACTTTAGGAACAAATGGTAGTAAAGCAAGTCCTAGTAATCCTTTAAAGAAATCACGTCTCTTCATAGTTCATACCCCACATCTTTAAACGATTGAGCCCAACGGATACGTACATCTTTTCTCTCTGCCATATCCTTACCCCATGATGGAGCTTTTTTATCTACAATAGTAATATACTTACCATGAATCTGTTGCAATTGAACTGCTGCTTCAGATTGCATTTCAGTAGTTCTATACGTAGAGCATCCTCCTGAGGCATTACTCATTCTGGTATTTAACTGAGTCCAATGGAAGGTAGATCGTGAACGATATCCAGCCCGTAACATACTTAGAGCCATATCGAATGATTCCATCAGTTTCATACGATCCCATCGGAATCCAATTTTATTTAGCTTATCACGATCTACCGCATAACATCGGTCAATACGATAATTATCATAATAGGATACTGCATAAAACCGGTTATACTCAAATAAGCTAGTAGAAACAACAGGAATTCCATCATCGTACATCCATGAGCACAATACATCCATCATCTTCTCTACTGAAGCATGATCAGCACCTTCTAATTGACAAGGATGTCCTTCAGTAATTTTATCGTTAAAATCTAATGGACTGACTTGATACTTCCTATGTTGAAAGGTCAAATCATCATCCATGTACATTACCTTTGGATCCCAGGAATTATCCATAATCCATTGTCGTACAGGACCAATACCTTTTACTTCCTCAGGATGGTAGAGGATATTCTCATATACATGTTTACCTTTTTCATCTGGAGGAGCTACCAGCCAAGTATTAGGTAACCAAGAATCTGGTAACGATGAAAGAGTATACTGAAAATCAACCCTATTGATTGTTGGAATGAATATTAACATTGTTCCTCAATGGTTGTAGAGTATTCATCTCTGGTTTATAATGTTCACGTAATTTCTCAAGTGAGTTTAAATACCATTGTGGTGGATTTGGATTAGGAATAAACATACGCTTACGATGTCCTCCATTCTTTCTCTTGATATACTTAAAGTATTCACAAAAGGAATGTTCAACGTCACGTAATGTAAATTCTCTACTTTCTACCCATGGTTCTTCATCAGTATCCACATCATGAATAACATGTTGATTATCAGTTAAATATTTGATAACATCCATGTACGCTTCATCAGTCTCGCACTTCTGTTCAGTAATTAGATCAATACCTAACCGACAACCTGGACCTGGATTCACAAAGTCATTCTGATCGAGATTGAACAATGGTGAATAAGTTAGATCTGTAGCAATCTCATATGCAATGAAAGTACCGGTACCTTTATAGGTTTTACCAATAGCTTTCCATACTTCATGTAGATTATCTCCAGCATCAATTACTGCTTGAGTATTTTGACTCCACCAATCGTATACTCGATTACAGAACTTATCAATACTATTGATGACAGTATAAGCATTACTACGCCATTTATCTCCATTAGCCTTACGGAGTCTCATTATCTCTAATAGATAATTATGATCCATACCAGAGATAATACCTGACCATTTGATAGAAGTTTGACTATCAATATGGTCATTCATATGAGTAGCAATATACAAATGAGTATCTGGCCAGTTGAATAATCGATAAGTTAGAATGTTCTTGATAAGCAAATCTTTATCATCACAGACATTAATCATCTCTAATTCAAATCGAGTACCATAGTCATAGTCACGGAAGATATTACAGAAATTGACTTCCTGAATAACTTTATCTTGAGACCATGGAGCAGGAGTTTGGAGAATGATTCTACGAAGGAATGCATTATGACGTTTGATTATGAATAACCAGAAATCATTTACTACATTATTTTTCAATTTTACTGTTGAGTTCATTCAGTTCATACTCCAATTCAGTTTTCATCATCATTAGAAATTTACCAGATTGTTCATACATTTGAACTTTAGGAACTTCTGGTTCTATTGCTATTTCTTTATTCAAATGTTCTAATAAAGAATTCACATAATCTAATTCTTTTCTAGCTTCTACAATACGTATGGATTCACGAGTATTCAATCCAGGGAATTCAAGATGAGCAATCTTTCTGGCTAGATACCATGATGCTTTCTTGAGATCCTGAACAGGGTTTGCTTTCTTTTCCCATCGACATAGATACTTAGTACAATTACCAATAAAGTAGTCCATATTCCAAGCATCTACCACATCTGAGTGTTCAATGCCGGTATCAGTATAGTGCTGTGGTTTCTGTACAATATCAAATTGATAATTCTTACTCATAAACTACAATACCTCCTAGTTCCTTTTTCTATCATAGAGAATAGTTTAGTTGCTCTATGAATCGGTGGATAATCTACTGACATTTTTACTAAATTATCAACAATTGAACTTACATTCCTATTACCAAGTTTAGCCTGATCATAACATGTAAATAACAATTCAAGTGTATCGGCCCATTTCAATATAACTTGTTCTTTCTTAGACAGTTTAATATCTAAACCATAAAGTTTGCGATACTTTTTCTCAGCATCATTCATAGCTTTCTTTAACGGCTTATGAAAGTGCTTTACTTGTCCGGGCATATCTCCAAGATACCCTTCTTCAATATCATGAGTCAATGCAGCAATAATTAAATCTTTAGAGGCATCTGGATATAGATAATGAACAATTAATGCCACTCCGTGTGAATGGTGTGCATTATTCTGTTCACCGATAAATGGTTCAGTATGAAATCTTCGTACTCGTCCACCCTTACGAGATAGTTCAATTTTTTGGTAAACTGAAGCTATCTCATTAAATTCTACAGCATTTATCATTCAACATAGACCCGAGCTTTAATCTCGTGATCTCCTCCCTTATCTCCATTATATGCTTTCTTAATAAGAATATCATCCTTACGTTTCACAGGCTCTTTCTTGAGAACCTCAACGGTTACTTTATTATAACCTAGCTTTGCAGTTTCAATCAATTCATCAAAGAAATTCTCCATTCCCTTACAGGTAAAGCTATTGTCGTCAAACTCAGTAACAATAACTCCACCATCAAACCGTGAACCAATTTCCATCTCAATGTTTAATGGAACAGTAATCCAAGGGAATACTTTTGGAGCTAGTTCCTTCATTGCATGATCACACGTCTTCAGCATTGGAAGAATAGTTCCAGGACCGATTCCAGTTACTAACTGATCATGAATCAAGCCAAACAATTCAGCTTCAATCTTCTGACGTTCAATCTCCTTAACAATTTGAGTAGCAGCTTCACAAGTTACATCAGATGCAGGACCTTGAATCCCATAGTTCTGGGAATGACGATATGCAGTATGAATCTTGTGAAAGTTCTGCTTCACATCAGGAAGCTGAGCATCTGGAAGAAAATATACTCGACCATTAATAGACTCGATCTTTCCAGTAGTACGCACTTCTTTATGAGTACGTTCAATCCATTGGCCAAGTTCAGGAAATTGTTTATGCAATAAGTTATTGATAAATTCCGTAGCTTCATGTAGAGGAACACCACAATCCCTAGCTACCGCCTTATCAGATTTACCATAGGTAATACCAAGGAAGATAGCCTTCATGAATTCTCTAATTGCTTTCGATACTTCATCGTCAGAGATCTTTAACAAAGAGGATGCAGCTCCACGATAAATATCTCGACCTTCTCGAAAAATCTGAATGAATCCTTCACACTTAGCAACCGAAGCTAAGATTCTAGGTTCAACCTGAGCATAATCCGCATTAAGTACTAATCCTCCACGTCTGATACTTCTAGAAACTACTGATCGTCGAATGTCTGAACTAGCAGGTAAAGTATGAACTGAATAGTTCGATGCCTGTAATCTACCAGTTACAACCAAGGTTTGTCGATAATTAACAATTAACAGAGCAACATCGTCTTGTTCATCAATAACTGGACGATAGTATTCCTTCATACCATTCCAGAATTGTTGAATCTTTCCACGTTTCTTCAATCGATTAATCAATTGAAAGAACCGTACTGACTCTTCTTTACCGTAATTAATATGGTAACTATCATCTACGTCAACAACCTTACGACATTTCTTACAGAAGAACGAATTCTCCCCCTGAACCAAACTAATATGTCTATGAGTTAGATCTTCAGCTAAATCATCTAGAGTTTCTTGATCAGTACTAGGTGATCCTGCAGGAGTAAGTCCTTTTGGCTCACAACATAGGAAATCATAATCGGCAGTATTAATAGAGTTACATGCTGGGCAACACTTAAACCTAAATGGATATACAGCCTTTACTTCCTTACCTGATGGAAGCACAATTTTCTTGGCTTTGGAATTAGAAGTATGTTTACAATCATTACATACCGATAACCCAAACAATAAGGCCTTTACATCATTAGGAGAGTTAGGATTAAATACTCCAGAATCCTTCGGATTCACTAACTTTTTATATGCTAAGAATTGCTGTACCTTAGGATGCTCATGTAGTAATCTGCTATCTATATCACTTTCGTTCTGATACCTAGTTTCATCTGCTTTTACTCGACGAAGATCAATAGGAACTCCATTGAGTTCTGCCTTCATCAACGTATCAGATGTACGAGATAATAGATTAGCTAGTTCTAGTTTTACTTCACTCAATTGAGATTTTTGATAGTTAACTAACTTCCTAGTACCTGCAGTATCATAACAACAATAAGTACCAACAGTTTCCAACTTTACATATTTATAAGTACGTTTCTCTGGTGGTAGACTCATCACCTCCTGGGCAATATAAGACTCATATGGAGGCCATGCAAATACTGATCTTAGTAATGGTTTCAACCCATGACTACGGGATTGGCCATGTAAAGCAAACGATCCCAACATAGTATCAAACGAGAGTACAGTACTAATTCCTAACTTTTCCTTTAACCATGATTGGTCATATTTACCATGATGTGCTTCAATAGGAACTAATTCCAACATTTCCTTCAGATACGGAGTTACTTTTGGAATATCTACCTTGGATTCAGTATGATCCAAAGTAAACCACACTGCAAAGTTCTCATCCCATGAGATAGCAAATCCAACAATAGTATGGTTCACATCAAACAAGTCTTTATTCGCTTCTTCTCCTTCATCTAATTCCTTATGGAGATAATCCGATTCGATGTCTAACGAAATTGAAGAGATTACTTTTTCGTTATATAAATTAATAACTTTCTTACATACACTTATAATAGAATCAGTATCATTCAAAATATGGCATTGAGGTATCTCGGTATAATTTGAATTTACTAAACTCCATGCAAGATTTACATCATCTCGAATTGCTTTTAGGAATTCACGATTACCATGAGCTACTGAAGAAGGATGAATACAAGGAAGGACTTTGAATTCTTTACCCTTAATTAAGACCTTGTTTATGCTCCCCCGGATCTTAGTAATGGGTATCTCATTCTGAAGCAGAAATTGAGTAGCAGTAGACCCAAACACTACAATCAATTTTGGATTGTAAGCAAGAATCTCCTCCCATAACCATGAACCTGAACACTCTAACATTTCCTCCTTAGAAGGATCTCTCATTACTCCATTCTCAGTAGGAAAGCACTTAGCAATATTTGTCCAAGCTACACGGTCACGAGGAATGCCAATCTCGTTATAAACAATATTCTTAATAATACTTGCAGCAGGAGCAGTTTCTACAAATGAAACTTTCTCAATATCCTCCTCACGACCAGGAGCCATGCCTAGGAAAAGAATATCTATCTCTCCTCCAGGATGATCTGCTTTTACACAAGTATTTAGCGCGGTCTTAGATAATTCACAATTCGTACACTTTTGAGGAGGTCGCATCTTAGCGACCTCCTCCATAGAAATGGGCTTTAACAGACCCTGATTACAAAGATATGCAGCATTAGCTTCATGTATAATTAGATCCCCATCCTGAACTTCCTTTGGAGCATCAATCATATTGATTGCTCGAATAACTGAAGGAGCACTCACTTCAAATCTATGAACATCCCAGTCTACACTAGGATTATACACTAGTCTAATTACCATTTATTACCTCCGAAAAGGAACGTGTAGACTAATGATTTCACCTGGTTATTTTCTCCAAATTTTCCAAACTGAATTGTATCTATTAGTGATAACTATTTCAATTTTAGACGTTTGTCCATATAACATGTTATATACAAAGTCAATTGACGGGTTATATATTCCTGGAACTGCAGATGAAATTGAACAGCTGAAATCAAATTCTAGAATCATAAACTTCTTAGTAATTCGTAATAGGTGAGTCAATAATTTTGACGCTTCCAACATAGGATAAAAATTCAATAGTCCTATCCCTATAACTACATCTCTAGCAGTATTAATAGCAATTGGTTCCAACCTAGACATTCTACATGGAACATAATTCTCAACTAATTCTGCTCGTTTATTCAACATGTTATGGTACTTATTGAATGCTTCAGCTAAAGTAATCTCTTTTACTTGCTTCATATTTTCTAGAAGATCTCTACGACCATGAACCAAATGTTCCCACATATCCCCAGTACCAGCATTAAGATCTAGAATATCAGGATTTTCACTATCTGGTAACGATTTCAAATAATTCTCAAGGATATCGAAAATCGCATCATATTTTGAAACTAATTCATCATTTGTCATAGACACATGGCCTCCCTAAGCTGAACTAACAAATTGTCAATAAACTTCTTCTCACTATAATTAGATTTGAAATGATTGTAAATAAAATCTCTATCTAATGAAGTGATATCATTAACTTTAGATAAAATCTCCACACGTAATGCAGGTTTTCTCTTTCTATATGAATCGATTAGAATTCCTGTCTTACCGTCAATAACATACTCTTCTAAAGATCCAACCTTAGACTTAATATGCATTACAGGAACACCTAATTTCTGAGCCTCAAATGCAGATAATGAGAACGACTCATCATGACATGGAACTATCAACCCTGCACTTTCACTAATTAGAGGAAACAATTTATCATGAGGAATATTGTTAATATGAACAATGTTTGGAAACTGTTCAGTTGTAGGTTTAAATACAGTCTGAAACCATTCATATTCACTGCCAGAATGATATTGAGGATCTCCTACTACCAGAACTTTATAATCTGATCCTTTAAAATTATCCAACAATACATCTACATGTTTAGTTTTAGTAACACGTCCAGTGTAGATTAACCGTTTTGAATCATAGGTTACCGGAGGATCCCATCTGCTTTCACTATATGTAGGACACACAACATCATCAATATATCCTGGAACTACAGTATTGATATTGTTCTTAGTATAATTGGATACCGTAATGGCTCGCAACGGATGTGATTGCTTAATCTCATTAAAAGACTTAAATCGTTCAGGGTCATTACGGTATACAATAATAGTGTGAGTAACATGTAGTACCGGAACTTTACATTGAACAATCTTGCGTACTAATCGAACTGAAGCACAGCTAGTTAAGATTACATCAAACTTATGACCAATAATCTCAGGAATTACTGAATCAAATTCAGCACCAGGAGTATATCGTTTACCAGGATTCTGCTTAGTGAACGTTTCCTTACTAAGATCTTGCCAGGTCATTAACTTTGGATGAGTAAACTCTACATCTTTGGTAGTTAATAGCCACGCATTATACCCTTGATTCAGTAGAGCTTTCCATGTACTCATTGTATAACTTTCAGCACCGCCTCTATAAATATTCATATTTAGAGGTTGCCAGAAGTCACTTACTATAAGTATCTTCATAATGCTCCAAAATTAATCTTTAATTTTAATTTCACTGTTTCAAGATGCTTAGTCCAAAAGTCTATTATTGAATTAGAAACTCTGTTTAACATTTCTGATTTAATGTTTC